>OKSC01000260.1_pt1 | contig 64180 bp, 52 predicted proteins | sample 1601161 | NCBI WGS metagenome assembly OKSC01 (sample SAMEA3541552, study PRJEB24748) | human gut metagenome | biome: human gut; feature: human-associated habitat; material: faeces | place: China | collected 2012 | reverse complement strand
GTTACCGTTGAGGATCACAACATAATTAACGGTCTCGGCAGCGCCGTTGCGTCGACTCTTTATACTGCTCCGCGTTCTTCGTCAGCTCGTCGGTATAAAACTGTTTCAGCGAGGAAAGCGAGCGGTATTCCGTATGCAGCTCCGCCTCCGTCGCGCCCACCTGTACGTCCGTAAAAAGATTGTCGGAAAACGATTCGCCGAAATCGTAACTCACGGCGTTATAAATTTTATCGTCCATCGCCGCCACATAGGCAAGATATTCGTCCGAAATGTCGTTTTTCACCGTCATGCCGCCCGCAATCTTCGTTACGAACGAATCCACGTACACCTGATCGCCGATTTTCGATAAATCGGGCAAATCCTCCGCGCGCGTGCTCATGCCCGTCATCACCGCCGAAAAATCCACAGACGTTTCCGTTATCTGCAGCGGATAGCGCGAAAGCATGTTTTCTTCCGTCTTTCTGATGTATGAATTAAACCCGCTTGAAAGCGCCAGCACAAGGCATACGCTGATGATGCCGATGCTCCCTGCCACAGAAGTCAGCGTCGTCCGCCCTTTCTTCGTTTTAAGATTCCGCGCCGAAAGCCCCAGCGACGTCCCGAACGACATCGCCGCTTTTTCCCGCTTCTTTCCGCCTTGTTTTCTCTTCACTTTCTTTTCCGCGCGGAACGCCGCCAACTTCCGCGAAATTTCTTCGTCCGTCAGATTTTTCGCTTTCACCGCTTCCAGCAGACCTTTCCGCTCCTCGTCCGCGTCGTACGGGTTGGAATCGGATACCACGCGCCCGTCGGAAAGCTGCACGATGCGCGAAGAATACTTTTCCGCCAGTTCCGGGTTGTGCGTAACCATAATCACCAGCCGTTCGCCCGCAATTTCGCGGATCAGTTCCATTATCTGTACGCTCGTCGCGCTGTCCAGCGCCCCCGTCGGCTCGTCGGCGAGCAATATTTCGGGACTGTTTACCAGCGCCCGCGCAATCGCCACGCGCTGCATCTGCCCGCCGGAAAGCTGGTTCGGTTTTTTGTTCATTTCCTTTTCCAGCCCCACCCGTTTCAGGGCTTCGGCGGCGCGTTTTTTCCGCTCCGCTTTCGATACGCCCGCAATCGTCAGCGCGATTTCCACGTTGCCGAGAATCGTCTGGTGCGGAATCAGATTGTACGATTGAAACACAAACCCGATGCGGTGGTTTCTGTACACGTCCCAGTCGCCGTCCGTAAAATTTTTCGTGGAAACGCCGCAGATTTCCAGATCGCCGGACGTATATTTATCCAGACCGCCGATGATGTTTAAAAGCGTGGTCTTTCCGCACCCGGACTGCCCCAGAATCGACACGAATTCGTTCTTTCTGAAGTCCAGAGAAATCCCTTTCAGCGCGTGCACCGTATTGCCGGCGCCGCCGTAATCTTTTGTGATGTTTTTAAGTCGTAACATAGTTTCTCTCCGTTACTTAAGATTTCTTTTTCTGAAAAAAATCGTTTTGGCAAGGCGCCGCGCAAAACGTTTCGCAGCGCCGATTATTGCCGATGATTCCGCGCCGGGATGCTTTTGTACCCGCCGGCGACGGCTTTTCACATCGCCCGCAACCATCCCGCGCAAACCGATTAACCTATGCTTCGGCGGTATCTTACGCCGTTATACGAAACAAAGCGAAGAGCTACTCTTCGCTTTGCCGGAAAAACCTGTTCATTCTCACGTGCCCGCAGACACGGCATTTACTTCGGAATTTATCTTACGTTTCTATAAACGGAATCGGAGAACTCTTCCACGAGTTTGATCATCTGATTCGCCTTGTCTACGCCGAAATCGTTGATGACCTTGTTTACCACTTCGCCCATCTTCTTTCTCTGCGCAAGATACATTTCTTTCGCCTTTCCGTCCAGCTCGATGTACGCGATTTTCTTATCCACGTCGTCGGGAACGCGCTTTACCAGCCCTTTCGCCGAAAGACGGTTTACCATCTGCGAAATCGCCGAGCGGGTAACGCCCACTTTATCCGCAAGTTCGGTGGAAATCAGGCGCTCGCCCTTCTTATCCGCCGCAACGATCTCTTCCAGCATTCTCATTTCGGAATTGTTGAAAGACTTCTTTCCTCTGACGAACACAACGTTCTGCATCGTGCGCGTCATGTTCTGAATTTTGCCTAAATACGTTTCTCCGGTCATAGTTATACCTCCCGCTCCGGTCCTGATTTTTTTGTCGAATCGACAAGGACACCTTTATTATACGCCGATTTCAGAAATTGTCAACAAAATTATAATAGCTTTTGTATGATTTCACGATATTTTCATTTTTTACCGTTTTTTTTAGACAATTTGCCTAAAAAAGCCCCAAAATCCGCGTTTTTCGGCTTTAAAACTTTTCAAAATGTTTTTTTAACCGATACGATTTTGCTTGAATACCCGATAAAAAACTGCTTACGGAAACGCCCGAACGCCGCTTCTTTTTCCCGCCCTGCCGTCCGTTCAAAATGCTTGTCAAATCAAAAAAAGCATGCTATAATATAGTTATCGGTTATAATTTTACGTTGCGCGGACGCGCCGCTTAAATATTCGCGGAAAATAAAAACTTTCCGCTGTATTACGAAGCATGCGCAATACGATCCCGCGCCGCCCGAAAGGAAAATTTATGTCTGCTCTTAACGAATTTCTCGAAACGTCTTACACCGCATATCATGCCGTAAAAAACGCGGCGGAATACCTCATCGCCAACGGCTTTTCTCTCCTTTCCGAAGGCGAGGACTGGAACGTGGAAGAAGGCGGAAAATACTTTGTAACGCGCGGCGGCAGCTCGCTCATCGCGTTTTCCGTAGGCGCGCTCGATAACGGACTCGCTTTCAGAATTGCGGCTTCGCACGCCGATTCTCCCGCGCTGAAACTGAAAGACAACGCCGTATTCGCAACGGGCGCATACGAAAAGCTCAACGCCGAATGTTACGGCGGCGGCATCTGGTATTCTTTCTTCGATCGCCCCTTAAAAATCGCGGGAAGAATCGTGGAAAGCGAAAAGGGCGTTCTTCGTTCCCGCGTGGTGGAATCCGATTACTTCGTAACTATCCCCTCCGTCGCCGTGCACCAGAACCGCGGCGTAAACGAGGGCTTCGCCGTCAACGCGCAGACGGATCTCTGCCCGCTTTACTCCCTCGCGCGGCAGGGCGGCGATCTCGTTTCCTCGTTTTCCTCCGCGCCCGTGGCGGCGTACGATCTCTACCTCGTCAACGCGCAGTCGCCGTACGTTTTCGGCAGAAACGGAGAATTTCTCGCTTCCCCCCGCGTCGATAACTTAACCAGCGTTTTTGCCTCGGTAGAAGCGCTTACAAGCGTGCGCGCGGCAAGCGGCGTTTGCGTCGCGGCTATTTTCGATAACGAAGAAGTGGGCAGCCGCACGCTGGAGGGCGCCGGCGGAGACTTTCTCGAACGCACGCTGCGCCGATTGACAAGCGCGCTGAAATTCGACGACGACGAATATTACAAAGCGCTGCACTCCTCGTTTCTGCTTTCGGCGGATAACGCGCACGCGCTGCACCCCAACCATCCCGAAAAATGCGACCCCACCAACCGCCCCGTAGCGGGCGGCGGCGTTGTGATTAAATTCCACGCGGATAAAGCGTACACCACCTGCGCGCTTTCCGCCGCGGCAATCGAAGAAATTTTCAGAAACGCGGACGTGCCTTTCCAGAAATTTTATAACCGTTCGGATGTACGCAGCGGCAGCACGCTCGGCTCCATCTCCCTTTCCAAAGTCAGCCTGTTAAGCGCGGATATCGGCATCGCACAGTTTGCGATGCACTCCGCCTGCGAAAGTTTCGCCATTGCGGACTACGCCTCCATGCGTTCGGGCATCCGCGCGTTTTTCGCTTCGTCCATACAGGTATCAGGCGATGATATTATCATCGGCTGAACAACTTTCGCTCTCCCTTTTGAATCTCCCCTCGCAGGGTTGCGGCAAAAGCAATCCCGGCAAGGGAAGCTGCGACTTCCGGCACCGACGGAGGTCAGATTAAAAAACGACGGATGAAAGCCCTCTTGAAAACGCAACAATGTTTTTACGCCTCACCTCAAAAGCGCAGCCGTCTGATACAAAGATTTTACATAGGCAACAAAGCACAAATATCTATTAAAACCCCCGACTGCGCACTTACAGTCGGGGTTTTCCGTCGCAAAATATCAACGCTCTTTTTATTACGACAATCTACTATTGCATTATATCGTTTTCAGGCAGGTTTTCGGCGATTTCTCGTTAAAACCCGCACCTGTTTCCGTCTGTGCTGAACTTTATCTGCCGATCCTTCTGAATACCGGGATTGCCGTTATCGGCGTATCAACCGGATAGATGCCTTTACGGTAACTATTTCCTGCCGAATCTTCCCATATTCCGTCGGGAATCACTACCTGTCTTGTACTCATACCTTTTTTCAACTGCGGGGCGACCAGAATATCTTCGCCCAGCAAAAATTCGTCGTTCACCATAGCATAACCGCTATGAGGATAAGCATATTCGAGATTTCTCATCATAGGCTCGCCCGAAGCGGCGCAACGCTTTGCCGTCTGTATGATATACTCCGACAGATCGCCGTGTAATCCGACCGCATCAAGACATATTTTCTGATTTTTTTCGGATAAAACTTTCCACGGCGCACGCGAAAACTGCATCATGGGGAACATTGCCGCCACCTGGCAATAACGCACGAACAATTCTTCGTCGAAAACAAATCCGTCGCGATGAAAATCCGGAACCATTCCGCCGCCGATCATATCGGGACAAAGATATTGATAACCGCATAAACCCATCGCGATTCCGTCGGGGACCAAAGTATTCAACCCGTCGTCATTCCAGGAATGATTTTTATCCCGCAGACGATTGACAACGGGAAGCCACCCCGCGTTAAATCCGGCGCGCAATTCGTTAAACGAGTATTTTGCGCCGATTTCAGCCCATATTTTCGCCTGCATCGAACGATCCGAACCATCGAAAAACACAAAGTTATCGTCATAATATTCGGGGTCTGCGGCGTCGAATTTAAAACCGTCTATACCGAAATCGTCCATCAAAGCGGAAGCCTGCTTTTCAAACCACGCCGTTGCTGCCGGATTCGTCAGATCGAGTACCGCGCTGTATCCGTTCCACCAATGAGAAATCGCGGTTGTTCCGTCCGATTTTTTTACAAGCGCGCCGAGTTTTTCCAGTTCGCGGAAAACCGCCGTATCGGGACTGACGAACGGACAACACCACAGCATGACCTTAAACCCCGAACTATGCAATTTATCTATCATTGCTTTCGGATCGGGAAAAGACGCGGCATTGAACTTCCAGTCTCCGTATGCCCTGCACCAGCAATCGTCGATCATTAAAACTCCTGCCGGATAGCCGTGCGAAAGGATCCGATCGGCGTATTCAAGCACTTTATCCTGCGTGCAATCCCATTCCATTTCTATCCATGTATTATATTGCGGACTCGAAAACATGATCTCGGGAGGAATCGTATTCTTCCCCGCAGGAGCGAATTTTTTACACATCGCCATATATGCGCTTTTCAGCGTATCGCCGTTGCGTTCCACCAAGATATCGTCCCCTTCGACTTCGATATGGTCGGAAAAGAATTCATATTTAAACGGTTTTTCCGAATAAACCGCTCTTCCTCTATCCGACAATAAAAACGAGGACGCCTGATTTCCTGCGTGCCACACGCGCAGGTCGCGCGAAAAACCTGCGGAATACGGCATAAAAATGCCGTCGTTTACCGTTCCGCCGAAAAAATGTTCTTCTTCAAGATAATCGATTGTTAACTTCATATTCTTCCTCAATACCGTGAAAACTGCTTCTCGTCAGGCAATTCTATTTCCACTTTTTCCTGTAACCTGATATCCGCACTGCTTGCGCCGACCGATATCGTAAAAGTTCCGTTTTCCACATAGAATTCATTTAAAACGGGGCTGAAATACGCAAAATCTTTTTCGGTAAGATTGAACCCGAACGTACACGTTTCGCCGACTTCGAGGCGTTTTTTCCCGAAAGCGACAAGTTCTTTTCTCGGACGCGTTACCATACTCGCGTCATCGGAAATATACACCTGCACGATTTCTGCAGCCGCATGCCGACCGACGTTTTGCACGGAAAAGGAGATATAATAATCCGTTCCGCCAAGTTTTTTCACCTGCATATCTCCGTATCGGAACGTTGTATACGACAGACCGTAGCCGAACGGATAGGCAGGCGCAATCCCGTTGTATTCGTAATACTTATATCCGACGAGAACCCCCTCCGGATATCTTTCAAAGTAGCCGTTGCCGCGCCGCTCTGCCGTAGCCGTATCTTCAAGGCATTTCGGAAAAGTTTCGGCAAGTTTTCCGCATGGCGAAACTCTCCCCGAAATCAGATCGGCCGCCGCTTCGTTTGCTCCTTCGCCGCAATACCCCATATAGAGTATTGCTTTTACCTTCCCTTCGAACGCGGAAACGTCGACGGCGGAGCCTGCGTAAATAACCGCTATCACATTCGGGTTTACCTGCGCGACGTCGAGAATAAGATCTTCCGCCGCGGGATTCAGTTTCAACGAAAAACGATCGGTTTCCTCTTTCTCCGTAAGCCACGTATTTCCCACGCACACCACGGCGCAATCGTTTTTTGCCGCCGTTTCCACGGCGTAACGAATTCCGAACGGCGTGAGAAGATTATATCTGATCATATAACCTAAGGCAAAATCCGCGTTAAAACCGAGCTGTTTCAGACAATCGCATAACGATTGATCCGCCTTGGCGTTTACTCTGGACGATCCGCCGCCCTGAAATTCGGGATTTTCCGCAAAACCGCCGATCACGGCGATTCGCTTATCTCTGCATACGGGCAGGATATCGTCGTCGTTCTTCAGAAGTACGGCGCTTTCCTCGGCGGCGCGAACCGCAAGTTCATGCTTTTGTTCCTCCGTCATCGTAACCCTTCTCCGGGAAACCGCAGAACGATACTTTTCGGCAAGTTCGCGAAGTTTTCCGACGCTCCTGTCAAGATCGTCTTCGCCGATCAGTCCTTTTTCATACCAATCCGTAAGTTGTTTTTCGTAATCGGCATTATACGGCATCGCAAGATCGATGCCCGCTTTCAGCGACTTCGCGCGATGTTTTACCGCGCCCCAATCGGAAACGATTACCCCGTCAAAACCGAATTCGTTGCGAAGAATATCGTTTAAAAGGTGCTTGTTTTCGGAAGCGTAAACGCCGTTTACGGGATTATAACTGCACATCACCGTCCAGGGCTTTGCATTCAACGCGATTTCAAACGCGCGGCAATACGTTTCGCGCAAAGTTCTCTCGTCCATTTCGCTGCTTTGAAAAAAACGATCGTATTCGCGATTGTTTGCCGCAAAATGTTTCAGCGACGTGCCTATTCCCTTGCTTTGAACGCCTTCGATATAAGCGGCTGCAAGCTTTCCCGCAAGAACTCCGTCCTCGGAAAAGTATTCGAAATTTCGCCCGCAAAGCGGCGTGCGTTTCAGATTCACGCCGGGGCCGAGAATGATTGCCACGTCATGTTTTATGCAATCTTCGGCGATAGCCTGCCCTACGGCGTATACAAGCGACTCGTCGAAAGAATTGCCGAGCGCGGAAAGCGTAGGATAACAAACAGATTCCGCGGCAATCTGCTCGCCGTCTTTCTCTTCGGTTACAAAACGCAACCCGTGAGGGCCGTCGGAAACTCTGAGCGACGGAAGTCCGCATACTTCCGCCGTAGACCAATTATCCCGCCCCGTTACCGCAATTATTTTTTCATTGATTGAATTTTTCATAAATATCGTTATAAACTCCTGCCGTCCAGCCTAACATCTCCGTTTCAGTATACTCGTTTGCCGTGGCTTTTCCGCCGTTTACCGCGTCGTATTTTTCCCACAGCTTTCCCGTATTCGCAAAGCAATCTTCCACGGTAAAAAGATATTTCTTTCCTATCCGCTCGGCTTCTTCAGGCGCGCCTACTGCTTTAAGCGCGTTAAACGCGAACCATACAAGCGGAGCCCACATGTTAGGATATCCCCATTGCCCGGCGAAATTCTCGTCTGTTTTTTCGCAAGCCGCAATCCCGTAAGGATATTCCAATTTTTTCAGAATCCGCAATAAAACGTCTTTATCGTTACTTATCCCCGCCCAGAACGGAAGCATGTCCGCAACGGACGTAACGCAACCGAATTGTCCTCCGGGAACGGCGTCGGTAAGTTTTTGCCCGTCGAAACAAAAACGATACATCGTTTCTTTCCGTCTTTCGGCGGCGGCAATATATCCGGCACGTTTTGCTTTTTCGCCGTACCTTGCAAGCGTCGTTTCGTAACGGTATAACAGACTATTAAGATCGACGGCGGCGAATTCGCTGCAACGGAAATCGAATCTCGGTGAAAAATCCCACCCCGATTCGCATTCGGCAAGAATATTATTTCCTATTGCTTCTCTGTCGGCGTTTTCGAATTTACGTTTCAATCTGACTTCGGCTTCGTCCGCCATGAATATTTTTGTCTTAGCGTCTGCGGAATTGCCGTAATGATTCAAACCGCACGGTAAAACGCGTTCTTTCATCCAGTAATCGTATTCTCGTTCCATAGCGGATAAAAGAATCGCGGCATTTTCGCCGTCGATATACGGAAGCAGATCGCAGACCATAATACCGAACACGGGCGGCTGCGTGCGATTGAGCATTCCCGTAACCGCGGCGTTTGGCATATATCCGTACTTTTGTATCAGAAACGCCATATCGAGAGCGTTACGGAGCGCGGCTTCGATTTTTTTATCGGCTATCAGCCCTTTATTGATAAAACAAGTATCCCAATAATAAAACTCGTCGAAAATTCCTTCCGCGCAAGGCGAGTTATAAGGATACGGCAACGGAATTCCGTCCGCGCGATGTCCTTTTTTTCTTAAACTTTTTTCCCAGCTATTGCTGATATATTCCCGAACAGTCATAGTATCTCCCGAAAAACGGCGGACTTAGCATATCGTTAAGTCCGCCGCCGTTATCATTTCTTTCAGAAAAGCGAAACGTCTTTTATTTCGATTTCGATCTTTTCTCCCGCAGTAGCGTATTTATTCAGGAAAAGCATGACCGAACCGGTGGAAGCGGCAAGTTTTGCGCTTTCGACGTCTATCGTCAATTCGGCTTCTCCTTTATCGTCAAACACGAGATCTTCACCGTAAACCGTTTTGGAAGACGAAGTCTCGGAATCCCATTTGTCTATCTGAAACCGCACTTGTTTAAGATTTCCGCCGACAAGGCGCACCTTAATGTGCAACTTGGTTGCTTCTATGGTAGCGGTATCGAATTTAAAGACATATGTACTCCACTTGTTGCTATCCGCGGCGGTAAATCCGACTTTTACGGAATTGTCCTTATTTATCGTTGCGGTATAAAAATCTTTCGGCTCATTATATTCGTTATTGCCCTGCCCGGTTATCCCGCGGAAGGTTTTCGCTTCTTCCTGCGAAGGCGCCGCAACGGTGAACGTAAACTCTTTCCATTCGGAAACGCCCGCGCTGTTTTTACTGCGAATCTTAGCGATATGCGTGCCTACGGCAAACGCTTTTTCTTCTGTGGGTTTATACGCGCGGTACATCATCGGAGCGTCGCCCGAAGGACGCGTACGTTGCGTAAGGTCGGTAATCGCGCTTCCGTCCACTTCCAATTCGTATTCCGAAGCCGCAAAAACACGTTCCCAATAAACGACGCCGTCTTTCACTTCGGCGTAACCGGGCGCTTCGGGAGCCTGTTTTTCACCCGCTACCATGGCAATCTTAGTGAACTTAATTTCGGTTTCCCCTTTTGTTTTGTCGGTCGTGCCTTCCAACGGACAAGGATTATTCAATTCGAGGTATACGGCTTTCCAGCTTCCTTCTCCGTCGAGATCCACATCGGTTGTATTCAGCCGAACCGAATTTTTTCCGGGTTGAACGGCATACCGCTGATACTGTTTGAAACTGCTTTCGCCGCCGAATTCAAACTGTATGACGGGCAAACTTCCTTTCGTTACTTCGAAATCGAGTTCGAAACTCGTTGCCGCCATGGTTGCGTCATACCAAAGGACAAGGCTTGTCCAGGTATTCGTCATTTTGCTTCTGTCGTAAGATACCACAAACGCATTGTCATCGCTGCCGTTCACGGCGTAATTGATTTCTCCGTTATAAGTGTTGTTTTCGATTTTGTTGATTCCGGACACGACGTTTTTGCTGAGGCGATAACCGGAAACCACAACGACGCATTCGCTTTCGAATTTTCCGTCTTTCGTAGACGCGGTTATCTTACACGTCCCTTCGTTTACCCCCGTTACGTTACCGTTTTCATCTACGGTAGCCACGCCGGGATCGCTTGTTTTCCAGTTCACTTCGGCACTGCTTGCCGAAAGTTTTTCGCTTCTGCCCGCATCCAGGCTAAGGTTCTCTTTATCGAGCGTAATCGACGAAGTCGTTCCGGGTGAATTCGGCTTGGGTCCACTGCATCCGACCGCAAAGACCGACGTTACCGACAGTGTGAGCGTCATTGCGAGCGCTAAAAGTTTGCCTTTTTTGTTCATATTAGTTTTCCTCCAAATATATATATTTAATTAAGGCCTCATTGATTAAACGGAAAATCTTTAAAGATCTCCTCATACATTGCAGACGGAACGTTCGTCATGTACAAACGTTTCCAGTCTTGCGTGATTGTGCGGAATTGTCCGACGCAAACGTCTTTATTGCTGTTCCAGTCGGGCGTCCACTGCAATCCTTTTTCGCGCCACCAGTCCGCTCCGATATTCGCTACGTATTTCGCTTCGTCGATATCGGAAGGTTGCGACGCGTCCCATACGCACAGTCTTATATCCATCTCGGACAAAATATACAAAGTTTCGTTGTTTTTTACGCTGCCGTCCGCGTTAAGAAGTCCCATCTCAACCAGATCGATCTGACTTCCGAACGGGTGATAGTTATAACCGAGCGTAGCATAATCGAGTTTGATTCTGGTACGTTTTTCTTCGGCATAATTGATACTGTTAGACATAAAGTTTTTATGCGCGTCGTTTCCGAAGTTTTCATCGTAAAACGATCCTTTCGGATTGGCATGTTCAAGCAAAACCCAACCGGAAGATTTCGTATACGCCCATATTTTCATGTTCTGAAATTCGATACCCGTATTGGAAACGGGATTTTGTCCGTTCTGAAGATATATCGTAGACCAGATTCCCACGCCCTTCCAGCCGAGCGGTTTGTTGCCGTTACCGGAACCCGCCCTCGGATGATATTTCCAGTCGTTGGTATCGGCGCAAGAGGGTACGGCTTCGTGATACGCGCTGTCTACGGAATGTTTCGGCGTGTATGACGATTCGTCCTTAGCGATTTTTTCATCGCTTAACCGCTTGAAATCCTGCGGATTATCCGATAAAAGCTTGACGTTTTCTGCGGACAAGTCGCAAATGAAAGCATCGTCTTTTGCCGAAAGATATTTCGTCGTTCCGGTTTCGAATCCGTTTTTCGCCATATCGCGTATCGTATTCATCGCCTCGGCATAGTTTTTTTCGATTCCGCCGCGAACCGTTTCCAATGTGGCGTCGTCTCTTGATTCTTTCGCCACTTTTTTCAGATTTACACCGCCGAAATATATCGTTCCGCCGTTTTTCTTTGCCGCGTCCAGACTGCCGAGCGCGCTCCGCCCGCTTGTTTCGAAAATCGCCGTTACTCCGTTCTGATATGCCGAAGAAGCATAATCTTCGGCTTTTACCACGTTCGTTTGCTCTTCGATGTACTTTACGCTTACCGAAGCGTTGCCGACACCTTGCAAAAAGCCGTACAACACACGATTATCGAAACCGTTTTCATATACGGAAACATATCCCGCTTTTTTTGCGCCGCTTTCCGCAATCGCCCGTCCGCCGAGATATCCGTATTCCTCGGGTTGAAATTCCAACGCGCACACGTTCTCTCTGACTTCGCTAAGAGCCGCGTCCAAAACGATAAAATTCATTCCTTTGAAACTTTTCACATAACCGGACAACCCGTTATATGCGTCTCTCCCCACGATGGCAACCGTTTCGATTCCGCCCTTTGCTATTTCTTCCTCCACCGCACGGCGATAATTATCTGCGTTTTTTCCGAGTTCAAGCGTTTTGAATCCGCATTTTGCCTCGTCTTTGGCGGCAGCATATACGCCGCCGCCGAATTCGTTGTTGCTATCGCCCGCATAACAAAGCAAAACTTTTGCGTCCGCTTCGTTTTTCGGCGAGCAGGAACATACGGAACCTACAAGAATCAACGATAACGCCGCCGCTAAAAATTTGGTTATTTTCATGTTTACCCCTTTACGCTTCCCACAGTAATCCCTTTTACGAAATAACGCTGCAAAAACGGGAATACGAGCGCGATCGGCAATACTCCCAGGAATATCTGCGCCGCCTGCAAATTTTTTCCTCCGATATTTTTCAAGGCTTCCAACTGTTCGGGCGTAAGCGTAAATCCCGATTGCTTCGTAGGATCGCTTGAAACGATCATCGTATACAAATAAGACTGCAACGGATACAAAGAAGGATCGTTCATAAACATGATTCCGTCAAACCAACTGTTCCATTGCCCCACCGCCGTAAATAAAACAATTGTAGCGATTGAAGGCATAGAAAGCGGAATATATATTTTAAACAAAATGGTAAATTGCCCCGCTCTGTCTAATAAAGCCGCCTCTTCGATATCTCGCGGAATGCCTCTGAAGAAATTCATCAGCATCAGCACAAACCAGACGTCGCATGCCCCCGGCAAAACGTAAATCAGAAAACTGTTCAGCAATCCGAGTTGTTTATACAGGAAATACGTAGCGAACAATCCGCCGCTCAAAAACATGGTAACCAGAAAAAACCACGTAAATCCGGTTCTTCCTTTGAATCTTCCGTCCGTTTTCGACAGCGGATATGCCGTAAGCACCACTACGATGAGCGAAGCCGACGTACCGAATATCACTCTCATCACACTGATCGCGAGCGACGTAAAGAATTCATTTTTTTGCAGAAGGTACTTGTAAGCCTGCAATGTGAACCCTTTCGGCAGAAGAAACACCACGCCTTTGCTTGTAAATTCATCGGATGAAAACGACATCGCGAGAAGATGAATGAACGGAAGAATACAAATCAACGCCAATAAGGTAAGCACCGTATAGTTTATAATTTCGAAAGCGATTCTTCCTTTACTTTTTTTGATTTTCATCTCACGCCACCTCAGAACAATCTGTAATCAAACTTTTTGTAGGCAAAATAATACGTTCCGCCCATAAGCACGAGAGTTACGACAGCCTTTGCGAGGTTTACGGCGCTTGCAACGTCTACCTGACGATTGCCGAACATGCCGAGCCGATACACAAACGTATCTATAATATCTCCGCCTTCGTAAACCATCGGGTTATAAAGTACCAATACCTGATCGAACCCGCCGTTCAATATTCCGCCGATAGATAAAGTCATGACCATTGCCACAACGGGAGCGATGCTCGGAAGCATAACGTTAATAATCTGTCGGAATCTGCCGCCGCCGTCGATTTCGGTCGCCTCGTACAAAGTTTCGTCCACACCCATAATGGCGGCAAGAAAGATTACCATATTGTACCCCATGCCTTTCCATACGTCCGATAAAATTACCAGCACCCGAAACCAACCGTTGTCGAGAAAAAACATAATTCTCGTTCCGAATAATTTCTCCAACATAGTATTCACAATGCCGCCGTAAGCGAACATTTCAAGCAGAATACTGCCTAAAATGATCCAACTGAGAAAGAACGGCAAAAAATACATTGTCTGAGCAAACCGCGAAAACCATTTTTTACTTACTTCGTTGATTAAAATCGCCAACAACAACGGCACAATGATTCCGAGAGCTATCTTTATCCCGGAAATCAGTAACGTATTACGCACCGAGTTCCAGAATTTTTCCATTTTAAAAAGATAAATAAAGTTTCCGAATCCGTGATTGCTTGCCCATTCCTGACCGAAAAACGTTCCTTTGAAAATATCGAATTTCTGAAACGCCATCACGATGCCGAACATAGAGCCGTATTTAAAAACCAACGTGAGAACAACGCCAGGAAGCAGCATCAGCCACCACACCCATTGTTTTTTTACGAATCGCCCGAATTTAGACGAGGTACTTTGTTGTAATATATTTGCTTTCATATTTATTTCGCCTGTTCGGCATACCATGCGTTCACTTCCGCGGCGACTTCGTCTCCGCCGATTTTTTTCCACGATGAAACAAACGAATCCCAGGTGGCGTCGATATTTTTCTCGCCCATAATCGCTTTCAGATAGTATTCCGAAACTTCCTGAGCCATCAACGCGCCTTTGCTTGACATGGCAGGCGTCGAAATTCCGTAAAATTCATCATAAGATACACGTTTTTCATCATCGTAGATCTTCAGAATCTGCGCCCATGCCCCGTCTTTATTCACGCGGGTCATAATGTTCGCAAACATGTTTTCCTGATACTTCGTAGCGAAATGATCCGCTTTCCACACAAGATATTCCGGATAAGCGTTCCACAGTTTTTTCATGTGCGCCGTCCAGGTTTCGGGCGCTTCGCCCTCCGCTTTCGGATCGATTTCCAACTGCTTGTTAATATTTACATATTGTTCGTTGATATCATACGGATCATAAAATTGCGTAGGGCACCAACTCCATACGTAACCGTTTTCCGGCGCCGCTTCCGGCGTACCGTCGAGGGCGATATACATATTGATCATCTTGAACAAAGCTTCCGGATTTCTGCACTTTTTGTTTACAACATAGTAGAACTCCACCTGCTGACGATCGATTACTACGTTTTTACCTTCGGCAAGAGGCATTTTTGCCGCAACCCAATCGGAGTCGTTTCCGATTGCCGTACCGAGAGGATATTCGAATTGCCACCACGGTCCGATTACAACGCCGCATTTATCGCCGAGAACGTCCGCTTGCACGGCGTCAACCGTCGCCGCGGCAACGTCTTTCGTTAAAATGCCTTCGTTATAAAGTCTGTTCAGCCATTTCAAGGCAGTCTTACTGTTTTCGGATACTTCGTCCGCATGCAGTTGCCCGTCGCCGCCCAAAATCCAGGCATAAGGGCTCGCCCCGAACATATTCATATATCTGTCGATCGAAAAATAAGAACCGGCAATCGCATTGCTCATCGCAAGCCCGCACGTTGCCCCTTTCTTTTGTTTGAACGCCTTCAACACTTCGTACAATTCTTCCGGATTTTCGGGAACGGAAAGTTTAAGTTCGTTCAGCCAATCCTGACGGATATACATCACGGGAACGCCGCGGCGATTATCGGAATACTGAGGCACGGCATAAATTCCGCCGTCGGCGTCGGTAAGCCGTTTGATAACCTCGGGATCGCGATTCAAAAACGTCTTTACGTCGTCGGACGCATATTCGTATGCCGTGGAAAGATTTTTCAGCATGCCCGCCTTTTTCAGCGAAGCATAATCGTTTGCCGTAACCTTAAAAATATCCGGCAATTCGTTCGATAACATGGAAAGGCTCAGTTTTTCGCTGTATTGCGTGGGAGGTACTTTCCACAAATAGGAAAACTCCAGATTCAATCTTTCTTTCATCAGCTTGATGAACTGCTGATTATCGGGCGTTATATTCTGAGGCACGCGGCTGTCATTGTGTGCCTGATACTCCATTACGCCCGTAATTTTAACGGTAGTTTCGTACTTCCCGAACGGATTGCGGGTGGGATCGTCATAATCCGGTCCCGCGTTCCCGCCGTTTTGGCCGCAGGCGCAAAAGCCGATCGCGCATAAAGCCGCCAGAATAAAACTGACAAATTTTAAATGTTTTTTACCCATAATCTTCCTCCGTCGATTATTTTCTTTGATTTAATTATACTACGAATATGCTTCAGATTCAATATCCTTTTTTTTTACATCCTTTTGTTTTTTTTACTATTTTAAGCACAAAAAAAAGCTTTTCCCGAGAAAAGCCGAAAAAAATCATCTTTATTTCATTTTATATACGCTAACTGTTTTTTCTCCGATACGCCATCGGCGCACAGCCGTGCAATTTTGCAAAAGCAATCCCGAATTGTGCGGGGTTGGCAAAACCGCATTTTTTCGCGATGTTCGACACAAAATCATCCGATTCGACAAGCAATCGTTCCGCAAATCTCATTCGCTGCCCCAAAATATACGAGTGTAAATTTTCGCCGACGACAGCCTTGAATTTACGAGATAAATATGCGGGATTGTAATAAACTGCCGAAGCCAACGTCGTCAGCGAAAGATCGTCGCCGAGATGCGTATCTATATACTTTTTAACCGATTCGATAATTTCGTCGCCGCATTCTTCCGAAACGTTTTTCGCTTCCTGCCCGTCGCCGATAAAACGGCATCCGTTCTTATTTCCGCCGCATAAACTTTCCAGACGGGAATATCGTATTCCGTCTTTCTCTCCGCGCGGCAGATCTACGGCAAAAACAGAATAGTTACCGTCCCGCTCGAAAATATCCTGTTGCAGTCTTTTAGCCCGCTCGATCGCCACGTTCGCATTTTCGGAAACGGGAATCGCTGCAAACCACACGTTTTCTTTACAAAATACCGCTACTTCTTTTCCGAAAGTATTGCGGAGAATATTCGCCATATCCGTCTTGGCTTCCGAAAAAATCATAAACAAAAACAACCGTCCGGAGTATTCTTCGCCGTTTTCTTCTACAGATCGCCGCAATTTCATACCGTTGACTTCCGCCGATAATTCATCGTTCAGCCGTACCTGAAAAGCCAATTCCGATTCTCGTCGTCTTTGTTTCTCCGCCTCGCCGATTTTTTCGTGAACCGCTTTCAGTAAAACGGCGTCATCTTCCAATTTCAAGACATACGACGCCTCCGGAAACTTCAACGCCTCATACGCATAGGAAAAATCGCTGTACCCGGTGAGAAAAATAATTTTCAGATCCGGGTACGATGTCAAAAGCGATTTACATAGCGATATCCCGTTGCATTTCGGCATATCGATATCGCATACGATGATATCTATATAATGCGTTGCGGAAAAATCTTTAGCTTGCTGCGATCCGTAACAAACGTGCACTTCGGCGTCCGTATTTAACTCGGCAATCAAAGTGCCGGCTATCGAATCGGCTATATTTCTCTCATCATCAACCACCAATATCGTCATCTTTCAATCCTCCCGTTGAGAACACAGATAAATCGTTACTTTCAATCCTCCGAGATCGCTGCGCTTCACAAACAGCTCGCCGCGCCCGCCGGCATAATGAAGCAATCTTCTGCTTACGTTAACCAATCCGGACGTCTCTTCGGGATTCACGAGTTTTTCGGACAACTCTTCGATCTGCGCATCGCGGATATCGCCGTTATCGTCGAATTCTATTCTCAGATTGTTTCCTTCCGCAAAATAACGCACTCTGAATATCCCGCCCTCTTCTTTATTCGCAAATGCATATTTATAAGCGTTTTCGGCAATGGGCTGCATGCATAACTTCGGAATAGGCATATTACGAAACTCTTCCGGCGGAGAATCGATTTGCAAATCCACCCGCTCGTTAAAACGTATTCTTTGTATTTCGAGATAATCGCGCATATTATCGGCTTCGTCGCAAAGTTTTACGATCGGCTCGGCATTGCGCGTAATATATAAGAATAGTTTCGACAATCCGCCGGTCATGCGCTCTACGCTTTCTATGTCGCCCATTTTGCAAAGACTGCGGATATTCGCAAAACAATTGTATAAAAAATGAGGATTTATCTGCGCTTGTAACGCCTTGAACTCGCTTTCGACGCGCATCGACTTCTGTCTGTAATTTTCTTCGATATAACTCGATATCGAAGAAGTCATATAATTGAATCCGTCGTATATATTCTGAAAATCGGACGTAATGTTATCCTCTATGCGGACGTCGAAATCTCCGTCGCTCACCTGCCGCATCGCACCGAGCAACCGTGAATACGGACGGCTGAAAAAATGCCGGAACATTAAAAATAAAGCAAAAGCCACAAAACAAAGCAATACGCATGCAACAATGAAATATATTGTAAACGAGCTTAAAGCGGGATCTGCAGACGCGGCGTCGAAATTTACATATAACGGAAGTATGCTCATCAGCTTTGTATAGTAAACAATCCTTCCGTTTCTGAGAATCGGTTTGTCCGTTGCTTCTTCCGATAAAACAGTTCCCGGCACGACGTCTTCGTCCGAACAGATGATCAATAAAGAACCGTCTTCCGCATAAGGCTTCGTCTGCACTATCGGAAAAGCCGTAAGCGCCAAGGTTTTTGCGATATGATCCGCATCGAGCAAAACTGCCAATACGGAATTATCCTGTTCGGACAACGACAGCGTGATCAATATTTCACCGTTATTTCTGAGATTGCCTTCGTAAGTAGGAGAATAGCGATGTTCTTCTATGGCCTTATCAAGCAACTGCTTACGAAAATCGTCGCTGACAAAAGTGTATAGCGTGTTATACGATAATTCCCCGTCGGGAGCAATCCATAGCGCGCACGAATCGATTACGTCGTAATAGGTCGTCAACGAAACGAGCTCGTCTATCGTTCTGTTAATCGCGGCATTACGCGCATAGGAATCACCCGATATTTTATCGTAATAATAGGCTTTAAGGCGAACGACGGTATCGCTGTTCATCAGCGAAAATCCCGCTCTCGATATATTTTTGATATCATTCGCAAGGTTCTCCGTCAACGCGGCATAGCTGTCTTCCACGATTTGTCTCGTTCTGTTTTTTGCCGTTCTGTTCGATACGAATAGATTTACCGATATCAGTAGCCCGAACAGAAAAATGATGATTATTTCTATCAAAGCAAAAACGGTAACTAACGACAATTTTCTTTTTTTTGCCCTTACTCCGTTCATAATTTCTCCCTAAAATATTCAGCCGACGCAAAAATTGACTTTAAATTTAAAACCCGTTCGACTTTTCTTCCGTCGGCAAATAATTTCTTATTTCATAGGATGCCGGACATGTGCAATACGAACCTTGCCCGGCATGCCCCGATCGGAGCCGCAGTCGATTTCAGCCGATCTTCAACCGAAAATCTATCGAATCTCCCTCACGACAACAGTTTTTTTATAGTATAGCATAAATAACGATCTTTTTCAATCATTTTTAGATTTTTCGTCATAATTCTATTTTATTTTCAATAAAAAAATTGCTTCGGTTTCTTAAAAATAAGGCTGTCGCAAGAAATACTCAGTTTTCTTGCGACAACCCGAACAGTGTTATTGCTCTGCTTAACTGCAGAAGTGGAGCACGTTAATAAATAATTGCTCACTGTTTATGTTTAGTTTTGTTTCACTTGCCTAAATTATTTCGTTAGAAATACCGGAACGCCGTCAACAATCGTCCAATAGGTACTATTCCAATCTTTGATTACGGATTGCGTCGTTTCATTGGCTTTAAGTTCGTCGTTGTTTGCAAAGTATGCAATAGCCGCATAGTTGTTGCCCCTGTCGCCGATAGATTGCTCGGGGTTGTAATTTTCACTCGGACAAACGCCGAACACTCCGCCAAACCCGCTTGCCGTGCCGGACGTCAAAATTCTGAACGTTGCCCCGTTTCCGACGACAGTTGCTTTACTTGCGTCAACAAATACGTTACGCATAGCGCAACCGGCTTTGAAATTGGCAATGGTTCCGTTGTATTGGCTACCTGCTGAAATTTCCTTATACTGCACGTATACGTTTTCGATCGTGCCTTTACCTCCGGACGTAAGGAAGTTACCCTCGCCGGTGATTCTGACATTAGTGAACGCAATATTTTTAAGCACTCCGGTCTCGGTCATCGTAGTAACAAATGCGTTACTGTCCCAACTGCTTCTGTTAAGCCCGTCGATGATATAACCGCAACCGTCGAACACACCCTTAAAGCCTTCGCTTCCGTCGGTCGCACCGCGATTAAACATAACCATTGACGTTGCCGTAATGTTTGCGCCCAAGCGGAAATACCCGCCCCATAAAGTTGCACTTTGCTCGCACGCCTTGGCAATGGTAATCCAATTTGCGTAGTCGGTAGCATTCTTCAGAACTTTGCTTACAAGCGTTGCCGCAATAGTAATTGTTTTTCCGTCATCATCGGTCAAGACAATCTGTTTAGCGCCGTAATTGTAACCGAACGCCGAACGAGCGACAGTCAACTTGCCGTTTGCAAAGGTAAAACCGTCTGCGTCGATTTCAACGCCGTCCATCGTAACGGAAACGACGTTGCCGAACGTAAAACCAGCCGCCGTGCAATCGATTACCAAAGTATTGTCGTTAAGTCTGACGTCGCCGTTGTCTGCAACAATAATGTCAAGGTCGATAACTTTCGCGCCGAGGTCAATGTCGTTTACGACGTAATTTTCAGGCGCGGGTATGCCGTCGTTTACGGTCCAGAACCCGTTGTTTTTCCAGACGTTGAGTATGCCTTGCGTCGTAACATTGGCTTTAAGCTCGTCGAAACTTGCAAAGTACGCAATGGCTTCGTAGTTGTTGCCCCTGTCAATCGCTTGCGCGGGGTCGTAATTTTCGCCCGGACACACGCCGAACACTCCTCCGAATCCGTTCTCCGTATTGGACGTTAAAATTCTGAACTTTGTGCCGGTTCCGCCAACAACCGCTCTGCTTGCGTCGACAAACACATTACGCATGGTGCAACCTTCTATGAGACTGGCAATCGTTCCGTTATATTGGCTGCCTGCGGAAATTACGGTGTACTGCACGAATACGTTTTCGATCGTTCCTTTGCCGCCCGAGCAAAGGAAATTGCCCGCGCCTGTGATTTTAACGTTAGTAAACGAAATATTTTTAAGTATGCCGCTTCCGGTCATCGTGGTTACGAACGAGTTGCTGTCCCAACTGCTTCTGTTAAGTCCGTCGACGATGTAACCGCATCCGTCGAACACGCCCTTAAACCCTTCGGTCCCGTCTGTTTTGCCGCGATTAAACATAACCATTGACGTTGCCGTAATGTTTGCACCTAAACGGAAATATCCGCCCCACAAAGTTGCGCTTTGCTCGCACGCCTTGGCAACCGTAATCCAGTGTGCATATTGGTCGGCGGTTGTGATTGTCATCGTAACGACAAGTGCTTTTACGGTAACGTTGTACGTTTCTTTTTTGTCGGTTACGCTTACGCCGAACTCCTTTTCGCCGTACATGCCGAGCGGTAAAACGTCGGCAAGACCGACAACGCCGTTCTGCGCCGTTGCTTTGTAGTTCGTTGCACCGACAATGAGCGTTACTTCCGCATTTCCGCTGTAACCTATGGTTGTCAGGTCGAGTTTACCGTCGGTCGCTTTTACCTGCCCGCCGTCCGCGGTCGCCGCAAAATCAATCGTCTGTTTAGTTCCGAGCGTACCCGTCACGTCTTTTTTGCCACATTGACAAACCGCAGTTTGCACCCCGTCATTTTCGCTTATGCTAATGTTGTGCTGCGGAGTTATAGTTAAAACTTTTTCCGTGCCTGTGTAGTTGGTACTGTCGGCAACGGTAGCCTTAACATAGTAGGTTGTGCCATAGGTAAACGTAAAATCCGAGAGTTGATCCTTTGTGTAGTAGTCGTTACCGTTATCGGAGTAAGTAAACGTTACCGCCGTACCGCTTGTCGAAGTTGCCGTAAGTTCGGGAACGGGATCTCCGCAACGTACGGTTACGTTATCGAGAGAAAAATCGATGCTGTCGGCAACTCTGGCAATCGTAATCGTTAATCGTTTTTCCGTTTCGTCGACAGCGTAATTATCGTCTGCTACGGCTTTCCATGCAACCGTATACTCGCCTGCGTCGGTTGCGGACGGTATATCCGTCATCCAGTCGCCATCACCGAGTTTGTAACTGATTGTCGCGCCGACCGCACTGCCTTCATCGACAAGTACTTGTTCTTCCCCGTTATAGGACAATCCCGTCTTTGCCGTGGGAGCGGTTACTTGCGCGTCGGCTTTTGCTATGGTTACGGAAATTTTCTGCGTTTCGATGTCGGTTAAGTCGTTGTGATTGTTGTCGCCGATGATTTTATAGCAAACGTAATACGTTTTCGCTTCGGTTGCCGTCGGGATTTCATTTGTCCACTCACCGTTGTCAAGTTTATACCAAATTTCGCCGCACGTCGTTTCGCCCGCACGCAACAATGCTTGCGCTGCACCCGTGTAACTCAAATCCAAGGCTTGCGGAAGTTTATCGAACGTCGAAGCCGCCTTGGCTATGACGACGGTTACATTCGCTTCGGCAATATCTTTGTGGTTGTCGTCTCCAAGCGCCTTGTAGTACACGGTGTACTCGCCCGCGTTCGTTGCCGTGGGTATTTCAGACGACCAAATGCCGTCGACTCCGAGTTTATACTGCATTGTACCGCCGTCAACAACGCCTGCCGTAATCAGATTAAGAGCATCGCCTGTGTAAACAAGGTTTTCAACTGCCGCCGGTACCGTCGTAAACGCAGCATTTGCTCGATCGATCTTAAACTCCGCCGTTTTCTCCGCGCCGTCGTAATTTGTAGTTGCCGCAACCGTCGCCTTGACAACATAGTTGCCTACCGCGGTCGGAACGATTTCGGTAAACGTCCCGTCGGCAGTCGCGCTGTAAGCAAACGTCGGCGTGCCGAATTGCACCTCGGCAACGGGTATTTTTGCTTCTTCGCCGTACGTCCAACTTTCCAGCGACAAAGCCGTAATCCGGTTAGTCGCCTTGGTAACGACAAACTTTAACGTAGCCTTGGTTGCGTCGTCGCCGTCGGGCGTTGCCCACTCGTACTTGGTTGCATCGGTCAGTTCAAGTACGATGTCATACTCGCCCGCGTCCGTGCCGCCCTCGTTGGAAACAATCCTGTAACCGTCGTTTTGCGGCACGTCGGCGGTCAACTTACCGCCCGTATAAACCTGCGCAGCAACGATTGGATTTTCCAACTTTATTTTTTGTTGTTCTTTCTCACATGCGATAAACAATGCAAGCCCGGCTGTTAGTGCAAAAATGAGAACCAATGTCCTGATAATCTTTTTCATATCGTTTTCCTCCCGCTTTTCCTCATTGTCAAGCGTCTGACAATACATAATTTCCGTTTTGTTTTTACTTATTCATCGTCAAGAAATCAATTTTTCATATCGCAACCTCCCGCTGTTTTCTTCGTATTGGCAATCGTATTGTCAAGCGACACACAATACAGAATTCCCGTTTCTGTTTTACTCTTTCATCGTCAAAAAGTCAATACGTATAAGATTTTTAAACCATTTGCAAAATTTCTTCAAGTTTATTTACTTTTTTGCAACACAAGCAATCCAGCCCGCTTTGCGTTATGTTTCCGCCGTTAAGTCCAACGACGGGAAATCCGGAAAACCGCAACGACAACACACCCGCCGCGCTGTCCTCGATACCGATTACCGTTGTCGGATCGGTTACTTTTAATCCAAGATAAGCCAGTTCGGTATAAATCCACGGATGTGGCTTGGAGGCTACTTCACCCAAAGTGCCGTAGTCGCCGACATCTTTGCGACGACCGCCCGTAATAATCGCGTCGTAGTAATTTCTCGGATCGCCCATATTAAGCGCACGAAACGCCGCAACGATTTCCGGAATGGCTTTGTAGTCCAAACCGCTTGTCGCCAGCCCTATCTTTATCTTCCGTCTTTTTACTTCCGTCAAGAATTCTTTCAATCCCTCGGCAGGCTTAAATGCGTCAATTCGTCCTCTGCCTTGCATTATTTCTTTGAGTTGAAACTCTGCTATATTGTGATAGCACTCTACCGCTGAATTTATATCTTTATCGGGCGAATATTTGTTAAGACAATAATTGAGATGATCGACCGTTGTAAATCCCGAAACAAACGGAATATCGGCTTCCTCCAACGAAAACTCGTCGGCTCCAAGCAGTTTTTGCATTGTCTGCTCTATTACAAAAATCCAGAATTCCTCGCTTGTAAGAGTGGTTCCGTCAAGATCCATAAGTATTGCTTTCGCCGGACCGCAAAAGTCCACGGGGCTTATCAAATATGACGCGTTTACGCCATAGTTCGTTAAATTACCGTACAAATTACCGTTTTGTTCGGTAAAAACCACATTGCCGAGACTTTTGCCGATTAACCTTTTCATGCAGTCTCCTTTGCAAAATCCGTTACTTCAATCGTTTCAATATCTTTGTCTGTTGCTCCGTAGATGTACAAAGTGATTTGTTCGCCTGCCTGTAAATCTACGTAATTATCCGAATAGGTAAACCTGTAATTGTCTTTCATACGCACAATTACGCCCTTCGCAAATTGTTTTGCTGCAATGGTAACAGCGTAACAATCGGACAATTTCTCCACCTTATAAGTATAATCGCTTGCAAAACGACACGTGTGCCACATATCGTATGAGAACACCGTAACGTGTTTTACTCCATCCATGACGTACTCGGCAAACAAATAACTGTCGGACGCGTTGTATGCGTCTACAATATCAACGGCACTGTAGCCTGCAGACGTAAGCGTTACTGTGTGTTTCCACACGGTTTTGCCGTCAAGCGTCCGCATTCCGTATGTTACGTCTACCGTAACTTCACGTAAATCGTCATTTAGTAAAACCAGTTGCAACCGTTTATCTTCGTTTTGCACATACGTGACGACAATCGGCGCATAACTACGCTTCATCTGATAGTACGCCTGTTTCGGCTCACAGTAGTAGTCCACTACCGCCCACGTTGCCGACGGCCAGATATCGCTGTACATCCAGTTCATAAAGCCGCCACATGCAGGGTTTGCACGAGCAAACTCTATTTCGGCACGCATTGATTCGGCGTGACTCGTCATGCCCTTTGCCACAAATTGTCGCAAAGTGTCGCTCTTGCCATACAGCGTGTCGGCATACAATATTTGCCTCTCGCAAAACGGCACCTTGAATTCCGAATATGGATTTTCCATCAGGCGGTCTCTCCAATACTCGTTCATCGGCCACAGTTTATCCTCGGGAAACATCCGTTTGTATATCTCTAACGTTCCTGGCCCCATATTGGCGCATTCCGATACAAACATAACACCCGACTCGCTGACTTTGTTGCGATAGTTAAGAACCCCGGAGATAAGACTGCTTTCGTAACTGCCCGCATGCGACTCGCCCGAAGTTCTGTCGTTGCTGACGTCGGTAAGCGAACAAGGACTTTGACGTGCATAAGGACGCGTACCGTCATAATTATCTACCGTACCGCGCAGAATTACGTCGACAAAGTAGTCTCCCTTGGTGATTTTCATCCCGTAGGATCCTGTTTTTTCATTGCCTCCGCACCAATATACCAGTGACGGATGGTTGCGCAGTCTGCAAACCTGATAGGTAATCTCCTTCTGGCAAGCATCAACAAACCCTGCGTCGTCTTCGGGTATATCGGAGCAGGCAAACATAAAATCCTGCCACACCATGATACCGTTACGATCGCAAATATCGTAAAAAACGTCCTTTTCGTACAGTCCGCCACCCCACACACGCAACATATTGAAGTTAGCCTTGGCGGCTTGCCCGATCAATCGTTGATATTTTTCCGTAGTAATACTGCCGATAAAACACTCGGCAGGCACCCAGTTACTCCCCTTGACAAACACGTTTTTGCCGTTGATTTGCAGTTGGTACTGCATACGCGTTTGATCGTACGGTTGTTGACACAAAGATATCTCTCGGAAAGCAAACTTTCCCTCTCGCTCATCCGCAACCTTACCGTTACGCACAAGTTGCACCTTGTACTCGTATAATGGCTGTTTGCCGTAACCGTTTGGCCACCACAGCGCAGGATTTTCGATAGTAAAGTTTGCAAAATTCTTTTCACCCGAAACTTTGGTTTCGAAAACGATACAGTTGTTATCCGAAATCTGCTCGTCGGGTCGTTTCGCCACTATATAACGAAGCGCGTCGTTTATGCACTCCGGGGAACACTGTCTTAGCTGTTTGTCTTCTGTCACATGTTCGCGAACGGTGTAATTAAGATCAGTAAATATGCTCAATTTTCCGTTATTAAATGCGCGATAATGAACATCACTGATACGGTTTTTCTTGCATCCGACTAACCTTACATCGCCGCAGATACCGTACCCCGGCATATCGGGCGCCCAGTCCCAACCGAAGTGACACTGTGCCTTGCGCATAAACAAACGTTTAACGTTAAAAACGCCGTGATAGCCTCGAGTGTCGATGCTGTCCATCACTTGTCCTGTCGATAACATCTTGACGATAAGCACGTTGTCGTTTTTTTTGATTACGTCCTTCACAGAATAGGTGTACTTCAAGAACATATTTTGGGTATGCCCCAGATAATGATCGTTGAGATATATGTCGGCATAGGTGTCAATGCCGTCGAACTCCAACAATATTTCTTGCTCGTCAAACAGTTCGTCGGACACATCGAAAGAAGTTTTATACGTAAAATCGCGGTTGATTATCCAGTGCAACTGTTTGTGATTCATTCCGAAGTACGGATTGTCAATTACGTTGTTGCGCCATAAATCCAAAGTAACGTCTCCCGGCACGACGGCAGGTAATTGCTTGCCGTCGTAGTCTAACGTCCATTCTTTGTTTAATCTCAATTCTGTCATATTTTTTCTTCCTCTGTAAGGCTTGCGTTACAACAGTTGCGACAGATCGCCGTCGATAAGGTCGGATTTTTCCCAAACGGCATCGCGTCGTCAAGCAATGCCCGATGATAAAAAATTTTGTACCGTTGTAATTTTTTTATATCCTGCATCACTTTTTTTCCTCCACTGCAAGGCCGACTTCAAACATTCTTTTCCAAGGCATATAGCAGTCGGAAATTTTGTACCCGTTGTAAATTTCGGGGAAGTTGTCTCCGACAAATTCGCTTAATTGTTGAGCCACTATTTCGGATACATTGCCGCGTTGTTCGCCGACATCGAAGTAGTTGTAACCGAGTTTCGGCAACTCGTTTGCTGTAACGCTGCCTCTGACGTGTGAACAATAGGCAATATCCTCGTACACACGCTCGGCAGTAAAACGTCGGTGCGTAGGCGTGTTTTTGAAAAAGTTGTAAAACACTGCCTGACAAATAACCGTACCCAACGTATTGGACGAAGTGTTCCACCCTGCGTAACCTGCGATGTTAAGCAGTCCTACCGACTCGGAAATCAGGCGGGCAATTTCTGCGTCGCCTCCGTTGGCATACGCTATGTCGGCAACGGCAACGGCCTTGCCTTTTGCATGAAGTTCGGCAAGTTTTGAAACAAACTTGGGCAAGTCGCGATCGACATACTGCTTGTTGACAACATTGTCAACGCCGTTTGCCTTGCCGATATACAAACCGCAAAAGTCCAGCATTTGTCCAACCGGCAAATTGCAAAACAGATAAATGTCGGCGTCGTTTTCTCCGGAAACCGTGCACCCTGCGCTTTCTATCTGTGCGGTTATACTCTTGTACACCGCCCTGTCCTCGAACAGCGGAACAACGTCCCTGCACTCCGGTTTGGGATAAACGGGACAAATCCTGGGCGAGTAACCTTTTATTTTTGTCAGCACTCTGGCAAGCAATGTCAGTCCGCCCTCGTCCGAACCGGGATAAATGTCAATATCGATATTGTTGTCGCTAAGACATTTTTTTACAATGCGTTGGTCAAGCGCAGTGTAGCCGTATGGGTTAGAATCGTCCTGCAAAATGACAAACTCGTTTATTGCGTCGCCGACAAGTTTAAGCACTTCGGTAAGCACCTTGATGTTTACACTACGTCTGTTAGTGTAATCTTCAATTACTGATTGTGGTACGTTTAACAAGGCTTTCTGCGACAAATACTCTTGTTTGTCGATCAAGCCGTCCAGATACTTATGCTCGTTGACGCCGTACTTGAAGATTCGCTCGCCGTATTGTTCGTAGTAGTCCGGTTCTTCGTCGGAAGAGGAGTATGTCGGGCAACGCATGACAAGCGAAAAGGCAAAAATCTTCAGCTTGGGATTGTTGCGCTTGATTGTTTTGATTACTTCGACGCGCGACGAAACTTCTTCTACGTCCATATAATGCAGTCTCGACGGTACCAGACCGCCGTACAACAACATATCTACGGCAAGTATCAGGTAATCGGCGTCTGCACATTGTTCGGTTAAAAACGCTGCAATTTTTTGATGGTCTGCGGGCTTCTTTTTAAGTCCGAGAATCGACAACGGTGGACAAACCAGATTTATTTCGTTGTTATTCTGTGCGAGAAATCGACAAAAAGTATTGTTGCATGGACGTTCGTCCAGCGGTAAATATACAATTTTTTTCATGCTTGTTCCTTTGTTTTTGTTTTCACTTTCCTGTCAGGTAGTCGCTCAACATCACGTAACGGGTCGGCACGTGAAACTTGCCGCACATTGTCGGGTTTAGTGCAAACAGGTGCTTTTCCATCTCGCCCCCGTCGGTTTCCAAACGATAGGCATTAAAGTAGATTTGTTCGACGGGCATGTTTAGCCTAACCTTGTCTATGACAATGCAAGCAATGTAGCCACCGGACGTTTTGGCAGTGTTTGAAGTAAAAAAACAGTTTTTTTCGTCGACAAATTCTATATGCAACTTTGCCGCGCCGTCTCCGTCAAGTTCCGTCACCGTCATTTTTGCAAGCATTTTGGAATTGTCGGGATTTACTTCCAACTCGTAATATGTTTTACGCGCAGGATCAATACCGATAAGAATTTCCACAGCGTCGCCGCAAGAGTGTATATCGTTGTAGTTGTGGTATGGGCAGTAATAATTACTATGTTCCGCCACAAAGTTAAAATATATGTTTCGTTCGTCCTGCGACACCTCCACCGTCGTTCTGTATACGGAGGCAGCACCGTCGCGATTGTTTTTTAATAGGTATTTCATTTGATAAAAGCCCGATATCATTCGTGTCAGTACTCGGGATCGTAGTGCTGTTGATTGTTAACATAACTGATTTCACGAATCACGATATCACGAATTCTGAGCATTGTGCAGTATGGGGAAAAGCCTATATGTCCCTTGTTAAGTTTTAGTATACCGTCAAGATGCTCGGCAACAAGTTTGCCGTCTACAAGCATGAAGCAATGTCCGTTAATCGATCCGAAAGTAAATTCGATTTCCTCACCGGCCTTATACTTATAAGCGGTTTCAGACATTCCGCAGAAGTCGCCCAAACCAGCCTTGTATCCTTCAATACCCGACTTGTCGTCGTACCAACCGTTTAGTCCGCACACATAGTAATCGCCGAGATAGTCGGTTTTATCGTCCCATTCGGCGCAGAAAATGCCGTTTACATCGCGTGTGGCAGGCAAAATAGTACTGATTTTGCAAGTCAGCATTACGTTGATACCGTCAAAACGTTGTTTAAAAAACAGCACGCCGCCTTTATTTCCGCGCTCCACTCCCACAAGACAACCGTCTTGCACGCTCCACTCGCCTGCCATTACCTGCCAATCGTCTTGCCAGGAGTCATCAAGCGGTTTGTTGTAGATAATTCTTGAATTATCTATGTCGATAATTTTATTTACAAGTTTTATTTTACTCATTTTCGTCATCCAATAATTGTATCGTCAGTTCGTTTTTCCCTTCGCATAATACGGTAGTTTTGCCGTTGCAAACTACACTTACATTAAGTCCGTTCGCAACGAAAACTCTGTAACGTATCGTATTATTCGTCTTCCTCCACCGTACTTCGACAGGCTTTCCGTCATACAGCGCACTGCCCTCGGCGTAACTCAACTTGCGCGGAAAGCGCGGTCGTAATACAACTTCGTTTGTACGTTCTTTATCGGGCAAGCCCAGTAACACCTTAGGCAAAAACTCCGCAACCGCACCGAACATCGGGTGCGCATGGGAACACCACTTTGTGTCGAGATATTCCCAAATAGTTGTTTCGCCGAGTCGCTTCAGGTAACCGAATGAGCCTTTTGCGGTTGCCGACAACAAATAAAACGCAACGTCGACTTTGTCGTGCGCAAGCAGTTGTTCCACAAGTACATACGTGCCTATAAAACCGGTATCGAAACGACGGTTTACGGTATACTTTGCAACAAGGTTATCAAGCGTGCGTCTGTCGCACAAGCCTGCCGCCAACGCAAAAGCGTCCGCACCTTGTACACCGCCTGCAAAACTGCCTGTTTCGTCGTCAAAAAACTCGTTCGTTACCGACTCTCGATATCGTTTTTGTAATTCGGAGAACCGATTTACCAAGTCGTGGCGTTCAACTTGTTTAGCAAGAAAAGCGGCTTTTTCAAGCATGCACACAAATAACGTCGTGTTGACAAATTCCTGCGGTATGAGCACGTCTGACATCGCCCAGTCTCCAAGACACCACCCGCCGTTTTCCTCACGGCAAACAAGTCCGTTGTCCGTACGCGATACAATGTAATCCACCCATTCGGCAATGTGCGGCAACACTTCTTGCACCAACGATTTATCACCGTAGTGCATATAAAAAACGTATGGCACTTGAACCACTGCGCCGCCCCATCCGACAGGCCCTCCGCCGCCGCCATAAAATGGCGCGGTGTGTTGTATGTGGCCGTTATCGATATTCTGACAATCGCAAATATCCCGTATCCATTTGCGGTAAAAAGACTCGCAATCAAACATCGTCATTGCCGCAGACGCCGTTATTTGCCCGTCTCCGGTATAACCGAGCCGCTCCCTGTGCGGACAATCCGACGGGAAACCGTCGTGCATATTGATTAGTTGCGTGCGTTTGTATGCGCTATACAACCAATTGAGAACGCTGTTGCTACACGCGAAAGTCGTACGCTCCGGCAAGCAGGCATGTATCACTTCCACGCACACAACTTCGGCTGCGCCTTCCACCTCGAAATATCTGAACGCTTGCTTACAAAACTTAGGGTAAAGTTCACGATTCGTTCCGTCAAGCACATATTTCGTCAATTGAAGTTGCTTCTCGCCACGGTCGTTTAAGATATCTCCGCCGGACGAGTTGACATCGAGCGTACCGTCCTTGGCAATGCACTCGCTGTGGTTTACCATAACAACATCGCCGCTGTTACCATACGCACGCAAACATACCCTACCGCTGACAGTCTCGCCCGCATCGTACACGCATTTGTTGCCGTTTTGTTTTACAAGTCTTGGCGCAATCGTGCGTATCACTCGTTCGGCAGGACAGGTTTGAAGCGTAAATATTGTTTCAAAATCGTCTTCGACGGTTACATCGCCGTATTTCGACGTCTTTTCGAGTACTCGTAAGTCCTGCGTTTCACCGTAAAAAATATTGTTGTCCGTAATTTCCGTTTGTCGCCAGACCTCGGTACCGTCAGACAGTATTTCACGTTCGCGTCCTTGTTCGTCTACATAGCGCAGGCTGAACCGAGCAATAAGTTTGTTTCCGAATTCCAGATGACCTTCGGCTGTGCGCTTTGTCTGACGGTACCACCCGTTGCCCAGGTAAACCGACAATACATTGTCGCCGCATTTAAGCATTTCTGCAATGTCGTAGCGACAAAAATACACACGATGAGTCATTTTGTCCGCAATAGGATATAGCAAATTATTAAGCGAGCGTGCGCGGTAGTCGGAAAAAACAGGGTTAAATAAATCGTCGGTAACTTTCTTTCCGTTAATTTCGGCGTAGAAATACCCTAATCCCGTAATATCCAATATTGCCGACCGCACCTTACCCACCGAAAACTTTTTTTCGATGCAGGGTGCCTGTTCCGCTTCCGTTGCGGCAATCCACTTTGCATTTTCTATCATACAGTCTACCGTTTCGCGCACAAACCGCCGATTTTTAATCGTGATTCAGCTTTTCTCTCTTAATTATGTTTTACTTGATTTCAAACGCAACCCCGCTTGACGCAAGGCGCGGTTTTACCAGGTCGTATACGTCGGCAACCGACTTATTTTGCTCGATAGCCACAGCCGCCGCAATACCTGCCGCCTGTCCCGTCAGGCAACAGCACGGCACGACACGCAACACATGCGCACCGTTTCCTTCGGCACTGACAATACGTCCGGCACACAGCAAATTAGGAAAATCGGTATTATATAAACAACCGTACGGCACGTCAAAGCGATAGTCGCAATGGGCAAAATCACCGGTGCTGCCGATGGAATTTGCCACGTGTTTATCTATGTCCTCCACACGACCGAGGAAAGTTTCCGCTCCGATAATAGCGCGAAGAAGCCGTATTTGAGGTAACTCCGGAAGTGTCAATATTTCGCGCTCGTTCTTATCGGTGCCGACGTAGTAAGCCAAGGTTACTTGTTTGCTTCGGCGCAAGTAATCGTTTTCAACGTACGACGTCACTTCGCCGATTGTTTCCTCTCCCGGCTTAAACCACTGCCAATGGCGCAACTTTGTCATGTTGCCGCTGTCGACAAACTCCGCCGCGTGCCGGCGATTTGTGTCGTGCACAACGTATGTTTGCGTATTGTCGTACGTCCTTGTCGGCACGCCGGCACGACTTGCGACAGTCGCATCGCCCGTACAATCGATTACCGCCTTACACGGATATAATAACCGCCCGTCGATGTTTTCCACAGTTATGCCGACAATCACGTTATTGTCGACTTCCGGATAGGTTGCAAGTGCGTCGTACAATATCGTAACGCCGTTCTTACGTAGTATATCATCGAGCGCCAGCGAGAAAAACGTCGGCGAAAAGTGAGTGGAATATCTGTCGCTTGATTGCGCGTTTCCGCTTGTACCGCCCCAGATTTCGGGTAAGTTGTCGTAGCCGCAACCGACCGCAAGACGTATCATTTCTTCCGCCATGCCGCCCATCATTTTTCGGCCTTCGCCGTCGCACAACGGCTCGAACCAACTGATAAGCCCAATCGTTGCAAGTCCGCCGAGATTGATGTGTTTTTCTACAAGCAATACGCTTTTGTTTTCTCTTGCGGCGGCAAGCGCGGCACAACAGCCCGCAATACCACCGCCTACTACAATAATGTCGTAACCTTGTTTTTTCACCGAAGTAATCATACTTAACCTCTTAAAAGGCTGTAATTTACCTGTTTGATACCATACAAACAATCGTGTTATTAACATATAAACTGAATTGAACGGTGCGATTTAATTTGCACGATTGAATACATTTACTTACCGAATGTTACATCGCCCGTTTTTGTGTCTATGTGCCAATAGTTGCAAGCCGTTTCAAATGCTCGCACCGCACTCCAGGCAGCGTCATCGGATTTCAATGTTTCCGTGCTTGCAAATCCGTGTCCGCAACCGCTTGTGCCGCGATCGACGTAACTTACACAACCTTGCGGCACAATACCATAAATAGAGTATTGCTTTTCATCCGCGTGTCTGCTGCCGAGTATTCCGTATAAACTGCCGCCGACGATTTCCGCAGCCGACGCATCCACGAATATATTTTCTACAATCGCATTTTCGCGCGCAAGCAACGTTTGCCCGCTTGTTACGTCAATCTTTTCGTACTGCACGTAAACATTTGAAATCGTTCCGTTCTTAGTACGGGTAAGAAACGTTATTCCGCTCATTTTCACGTTGGTAAAGCCGATGTTTTTCAATACGGCACCAGGTTTCATTTCGCCGACAAACGTTGCGTGATCTTTTGCAACGCTTGCCTCAAGCCCATCTATTACGTATCCGCAACCGTCAAACGTACCGCTGAAACCACCCGCGCCGTCCCATGCGTCCTGATCTGCGTAAGCCATCGGAATACTTCCGCTTTCACTCTTAATGTTATTGCCCAGTTCGAAATATCCGCCGTAATTGTGACTGCCCTCCGTTTTACCGTTGTTTTCGCACGCTATAGCAATCTTAACCCACGCGGCATAGTCGTCCACAGTTCTGATAACCTTGCTGATAAGCAACATAGGCAAATTGATTGTATACCTTGTATACTCCGCGTCGACTACGAGCTGTACGGTTTGGTTACCGTATAGATAGCCGAACAGATCTGCGGTAACATTGTTACTCGCCGCACCGTTGCCGTTGACAGACACCAGCGTGTAATCACTCGTATCGATGATGTTTGCAATATCGATGTGGATAATCTTACCGTTGTTCAGCGTACCGTTGTTATTTATATCGAGTTCCGCACGAACACGGTCGCTTTCCTGCACGTTGATCGTTTCTTGTCTGAATTCCGGCTCGACATATTCTTTTACGCCGAAATCGATTTTGCCTTCGTCAACGTCAATGTGCCACAAATTACCGTTCCATTCCGACATACTTGTGAAAAACTCGCTTTGTTGCAACGCCGCAAAACCGAAGAAAACTTTTTTATCGAAAGACCTCTTATAGTCGTCGTTTGTAAAATCCTGGTCGTTTTCTACCGTCACGTTGCCGTCGATGACGTCTTTCAATATGTAGTTATTTCCGAACAAACAAATAAAGTTTTTAAGATTGGCGTGGCGATTGACGGTCATAAGCGCAAAATTGCTTCCGTTTCCGCTTATTTGCGCATTAGTAACATCGACAACCATTTTGTTCAACGAAAGATTTGCGTTGTAGATCGTTCCACTATAACCTTCGGAACTTCCGCCGCTGATTTTGTCATACTGCACATATACGTTTTCCACAGTGCCTGCGCCGGTATGAACAAGAAAAGAGCCGCTGTCTGTTTCAAATTTGGCATGTATAAAGCCGAGATTTTTCAACACGCCGTCAGTGTGCATAACGGAGATGAAAGCGTTACCGTTGTCCGTTGTTTTTGTAAGTCCGCTGATAACGTAACCTCTGCCGTCTATGATACCGCAAAATCCCTGACTGCCGTTGCCGTTGAAATCCGTTTTGGTACGATCGATAAACTCCGACATACCGCCGTTGACGGTAATATTGTCAGCGAACACAAAGTAACCGCCAAACAACTTGTCGTTATTCTTGCACGCCGCCTTGGAAAGCGAGCCGATACTCATATAGTCCTGTTTGTTTTTGACTACAAGAGTGTATAACTCGATTTCCGTACTGTATTTGACAAGGTTAGTCTCAATGAACAACGCTACGTGTTCGCCATAGTTTGCAACGGGCATCGCCTCCAGTTTTTCGCGATCAAGCGTAAGCATACCGTCGGTAATAGACTTTCCGACTTGTGCGTTGCCGATCGTCGCCGAAACCAAACTACCCTCAAGACGAATGTCGAAAGCAACGTCGGCAAGCCTGCCGACCTCAACGACACCGTTTGTTGCGGCAACTTCAAAAACAGGCTTGTCAACGGTTACGTTTATGATAAAACCGCTTTCCTTATATGTGCCGCGCACCTTTGTCGTGCCGGCATCCACAGCTACAATTTTTCCGGCAACTACAGTTGCAACCCGTTCATTATCCGTCGTGTATGCTATTTCCGCATTGTTTGTCGTTTGTCCTTTTTCAATAACATTTACCACGGGAGTAATTGCCGTCACGCAATCGCCGATTGCGTAAGTACTGAGTTGCGCACAATAACCATCGGTCGTCGGCGCAATATTCACTACGTCAAACACTATACCGGCATCAATCACCGACACGTTTACGACTGCACTCAACGCTACGCCCGCATACTCAACGTGTACAATGTACTTCGACGCGCCATATGTCTGCGCCGTAAACAGAAAACCGTCGGCATTTTTTACAACCGTTACGATACTGTCTTTTTCGCCGTCGGCAACGGTACAACCGAATTGCGCTTCGGCTGTACAGTCATGCCCCTTGTAGATAAGTTTTGGAAGCAACAAATAGTCGTCGCCGATGGTTAAAGTTATCTCGTCTGTACTGACGGTAAGCACCGGCGCAACGTAACTGTTTACAACCAATACTGTGCAGGTTGCCTTGCCGTTTGCCGTAGTCACTTCGATCTCGGCAGTGCCTTCGGCAATTGCTGCGACCGTGCCGTTATCGTCAACCGTTGCTACAGCGGTATTACTGCTTTTCCACTTCAGATTTTCACTGCCGCCCTCTCTCACCGTCAGCGTTGCCGTATCGTTGATGTCCATCGTCAATACGCTGTCGCTGAGCTCCACCTTTACTTCTTCAATCGGCGGTTTGCTCGGATTATCGGTCGACGAGTCCGGATTTTTCTTGCAAGCGACAAAAGCAAGCGAGCAAATCAGGCACACAAACAATGCCGCCAGCGCATATTTGCGTAAATTATTTTTCATTTCAACCCCCATCCTTTCCACAACGATTCGAAGGTTTCGTATTGGCTTTCATGCGTCAGATTAAAATACTGCGTATCATCATAGAACGCCTTGCGCATAGATGCAATTTCCGTCTCGGAGAACTTCGCCGCATGATACTTGCAAATGATATACCGAGGAAAAAGCGTTTCCAGCAATATGCGATCGTGCAATGCTTCATAGGTACCGTCGTTAAGAGCCTTGGTCTTTTCAATTTTTTTAAGCGCCAGCTCGCAGTAGTTATTCCAACGTTGAAGCATTTTTATCGGCCAGTACTTTGCAGTGTATGTAAACTCGTTGACTACGACGCCGTTGAAGTCGGCGTTGCCGCTGTCACGCATGTAGTCCATGTATGACGTCATTTCGTCGAAAAATTTCTTCATGTATACGCCGCCGTCGCCGTAATAATTGTCAAAAAAAGTCTTTTCAAGGTCTACATAATCGTAGTTAACGTTGAACCACAGTCTGCTGTTCAAGTAACTCTTGAATGCCGTAAAACTTGAGGTATACGGCGTTTTCCAGTTACCCATACTTGTCATTAATCTGCCGTTGTTAATCTTGGCAAATCGATAGTTCTCCACGCAGGCACGGAAAGTATTACACGGCACAAAGTAGTTGTTGCTGTTGATTTCGTAATAGAAATAGTACACATTCCCGAAGGGTTGCCAATTTTCCGTTTGTTCCTTATCGACAACATTGATATCATCCCAAAATGTGTAGGAGTAGCGTGTTTTACTACTGCAAATCAGCACACCTACGTGGTCGTTAAATTTAAGACTGTCGTCGAACTTTGGCGCAAATCTCGTGGATTGATAAGAAAGAAACAAAATGTTTGTTTCCTTAACAGGTTGGTTGTGTTCTTCGGCATACGCTTTCAATCTTGACTGAACAATGTCATCGATGCCGTTGATAAACGGAATTATAGCCGCGGCAATTGATCCATACTTATCCACAACAGCCATGCAACTGTCGCAATTGCACACGACATCTTCGTCCTGTTGTCCGACGGTAACAAGGTTTCTGTCGGGATACTTTTCGAGAGTAAGATACATTATCTGATCGGCGATCAACTCCTGCATCTTTTTGAGTTCCTCGGGTTTGCCGTGCGCCGTGTAACACAGTTGCGCGGCATGCACAAGGTAGTTATCCTGGTCGTCCACGAAGTTGCAACGCTGATTACTGAACCAATCCTTGTTTTCGTTTTCGTAAACTTTGGGCGGCAAGAAGTAAAACGTGGTATGACACGGGTCGTCAGTCATATACGGTTCACCCTGATTGAACCCCATAGAGTAGGCTCTGGGCGCAGCCACAGTGTATAACGTCTGGTCTACGCGATAGTCGAAGTCCGGACGTTCGACGATATTCATCTCAGGCAGGTAAGAGCCATCTTTGGTGTAGATATAAGTGTCAAGATCCAGACAGTCGTAACCAACCAATACACGTAACAACGCAAGAGCGGCAAGATTGTAACCGTTGTCGCCGTCAGCCCAGACAAACACGCTGTTGCCGACCGTTTGTATTTGATACCCTGCCAACCCGATGTCATCGGCCGTTTTGCGAAAGCCTGCCGCTTGTTGCAGTTTTTCGCTGCCTACAACAACCAATTTAGCGGAGCTACTCCATTCAATATCACTGTCGCCGTCAATGACTTCCAACGCAACGCCTGTTGCGCTGTTAATGTGAGAAGAAATGAATCCCGCAGCTTTGGCAACGGCATTTTTATGGCTGCCGTAATTGCTTGCCACAATCTTATACTCCGACGCGCCGTCCACAATAAACGGCTTACCTGTGTCGGGAATGTTTTCAACACCCTTGTGCAAGCTGTTGGTTACCTTATGTTCGGCACGTATATTTTCGGCGTCGAGGTTATTGCCCGAATCGTTTTTTTTGCCGCATGAGCACAGTAAAAACGACGTAAACGTCACACATACAAAAGCAATTACTTGCAATAATCTTTTTTTCATGCGTTACACCACCCTGAAATAAATTATTTTCGTTCCGATGTTGCCGGCCTCGTCAATTGCTGTAATTGTAAAACTGTAAATGCCCTTTTGACTACACACCACCGCTTCTTTATTGACAAGTTGTTTTTGTCCGGTGGGGGTTGTAAGATACACGAATACCACCAGATCATCGGGTGCCGTAAAGTCGTCGGTCACGGTAAACTTCGGTACAAGCACCTTTTCTCCGGATTTGACGGTAGCAGGCACGGAAGAAATAACGGTAATTGTCGGCTCGACAGAGTCGTACACGGCAATTTCGTACGACCATTCGTTGTCAAACGGCTCAACGTATAGAAACAATTCAGCCTCTTTGACGATGTATTGTACCTTGTAAGCGCCCGACTGTTTCACAATAAAGTCATACTCAACGCCTGCGTCGCAACCGTTCAGTTCAACACCGTTGACATCCTTGACAAAAGTCCCGTCCGGAGCAAACACTTGCATAAGTACACTGACATTAGGACAAATCACATCGCCGACGCTTATCGACGGCATATGAATAACATCGCCAAGCTTGCCGATAGAAGCAACTTCGCCGTTTATAACTATATACGGGCGAACAAGATCCTCGTCCTGCCCTTCAAACTTATATTTACGAATCGACATGACGGAGAATTTATCACCCTCCTTGGCATCTGTCAGTTCAAAAGATAGATACACCTTATCCGAGTCGAACCCGGTAAACTTATCTCCGATTACCGTCTCGACGGGTGCAAACGCCGCACCGTCGTAGACAAACGCGCCGTTCTCGAAACCGAGAGAAATATCAAACGATTTACCGACAAAACTGTAATCGGTGCGGTAGGACTTACCGCCCACAAAAAACCATACTTTACCGTCCACTTGTCTGAACACCGCCTGCACGGCATTATCGGCGTTTGCCGCATCGGTAATGGTTACCACCGCTTGCGTATAGTTACATATGCCGCCAAAGCAACGGAACACGAAGTTTGACTGCTCGGCGACAATGGCGTTTGCGTAAGTTACGCTCATTACACCATCGTTTGCAGCCGTCAAAACATAACCGTTATTAGAGGACTTATCTCCCGTGGCGTTCGTCGCCACAAAGTAGTTTTCATATTTCAGATAGCCTTTCTCGTATATTACAACGCACGGTACCTGTTTACTGAACAATTCGATTCCTTCGCAGAGGTATGTCACCTTGATTGTTTCGCCGTTGGTTGCGACCTTCGGTATGAAACTTTCGCCGCTGTCGTATGCTTCCGTCTTACCGTCATATTCCACACGCACGGCGCAAAGAAGTTTGTGCACCCCGTCCTGATCGTATTTATTGGCGTACGCTTGAGGCAAAATGAAAGAAGCTTCGGAAATAAACATCTGTGGCAATGTAATATTGTCCACTAAAACCGGAAGCTCGTTTGCCGTTACCGTAACATCGTAACCGACGATTTTGCTGTTGCCGACGTAGTCGACAGCCGTGTACACAATTTGCCATGTACCTGTTTTTTCGGGACGAAAACCTCCGTCGGTGCGCAATACCGTGTCACCGTTCTTGGCGTATACCGACAAACTCACGTTACCGTTGCCGCCGCTTATCGTAGCCGCGGCATATTGCATAAATTCACCCGCCTTGCACGAAGTTATTCTGTCGGGCGACAGATCGATTGTTATCGGGTTCGGCTCGGTCTTGGCATGTACCCACAGCACTTTTTGCGCCGTAATACCGCTACGATTGGTTGCCGTGTAGACGATCGCATAGTAACCATCATACTTAGCGATAAATTTGCCGTCAACAAAACTTACCGAAATCCTATCGTTGCTTGCATAGTTGTACCATACGTTAATGTTCACTTCAACATCGTCGCTGTAAAGGTCGTGCGCCGTGGCAGTCGGTACGGGATAACTCTTCCCTACAACAGCTTCGGGCATCACATCATAATCGGTATCGACGGTGATCTTCGGTTGTTCCGTCACTTCAAATCCGTCGTTTGACAAATCCACACCGGCAACCTTGGTAATGCAAAATTGTGCATGGGTGGATGTGTAGTTTTCCGCAGTAATCGACAATTTGACATAACCGCTTCTGAATCCGCTCCACAGCGACTCGTAATAGCGAGAGTCGTCAAGGTCGGTAACAATCTTTTTAAAATTCGTACTTTCTATACGAACTTTGTCCTTATGCGGGTTTGGATCGCTGTAGTTTTTGTCGGCGGGAGCATTGAAGTTGGTTGCATGCCAAATCTGTTGCGTTGTCGGATCATAACTGAAACGGAACGGGTAGTCGTCGTTATAAATATCGTAGGTATACCTCCCCGAACCGACAATTGTATTCTGTCCGCGTAACGGCATGTTGATCCACTGCCCAAACCCATCGTTTTTGTGTACGGTGGTAATGTTATCCATCGTACCCGGAACATAATTTTCCAAACCTACGGGTTTTTGCCCGTTACCGCAAGCTGCAGCAAAGGCAACGCCCTTCTCGTCTTGAGAAGTACGCTCGTTAACGACAATCTTAATGTACACATCGGGGTTTTCGAAGTCGGTCAACGTAACAATAAATCGCGTAAAGGCGCCCATACCCACCGTTTGGTTGATTACAAAGCCTTCTACAAAGTAATTGTCGGCGGTAAAGTTACTCACGGAAATGGCTTGATTGACCACAAATTCATCCTTTTGCGCAAGCGAAACCACCACACCCTTAATGTTCTTGTCTCGTACATTGTCCGGCGTTTTATATACAGCGGAAGAGTTTTTGTCTTTAACCGAATAGGTTACATGATTGACGGAAAATTCGTGCGTTTCACTGTAAACCTTGCCGCCTACGCTTGCCGTGTAGGTAAGTTTGTACTTGCCGCTGTGTTTTAACATAACTTCGTCGGCATAGGACGAAGTGCCGTCGGGAAACACTAATGTGTGGGACACGTCGGTTTGTACGCCGTCAAGTCGTCTTTCGGGTACGGCAAACGTTTGTCCGTACGAATACTTGTCAGCAACCGTTTCGCCCGTCCAAATGTACTTGGGAGTACCCGCGTCTGCCATAACGGGCAGTACCGCAGCTATGGCGCAAAACAGCAACAGCGACGCAAGCACAATTACGATTGTCTTGGCTTTTGTTGTAGTAAATTTCATATTTCCTCCAATAAATTGCTACATTTTGTCGTAGCCGAAGTCGCCTGCGGAGTAAATCTCCGTTGCGAACATTTGCCATGTTGTCGGTATCAGCCCTTTACTCCTCCGACGGTCAGATTCCCCATCAACTTTTTGTTGGCAAATATAAAGATTACAATGACAGGCACCAACACCACTGTTGCCGCAGACATAATCATCGGCACATAGGCATTGGACTGCGTAATGAGATACAAACCGTACGACAGTACCGGCATAGACTTCAAGAACAGCAACGGCGTTTGATAGTCGTTCCAGTAAGTGATGAAGTTAAGCAGGAATATTGTCAAAAACACGTTTCCTGCAAGGGGCAACGCTATACGGAACAATAAAGACAGATCCCCTGCTCCGTCGAGTCTTGCCGCCTCGAAGAAAGAGTTCGGCAAAGAAGCAAACGTCTCGTAAAACACAAGAAAATACAGCCCCAGAAAAGACGCGCTTTGCAACCACATACCCCAAATCGTGTTATAAATATGCAAACCCTGAGCAACCTGTATCTGCGAAGGGAGCGAGCCAACAATCGGTATTGTCATTGTAACAAGCACCACCACATACACAATCCTGGACAAGTTATACTTGTAGCGAGCGCAACAGTACGCCGTTATGCATGTTACCGCCGTGTTAATGAGCGCACACCCTACCGAATACATGACAGAGTTGTACAGCATCTGCGGAAACATAGCGTACAGCGGTTGCCCCTTGATGCCGCCGACCTGTATCTTGTACAGTTTGATTGCCGCAGCAAAGTTATTGACTATTTTTTCGGGTAGTCCCACGGGGTTGGTCTGAAAGTCGCGCGGCGCTTTTAATGATGAAATCATTGCCCAAACGAGCAAACCTACAAGCATTAGCGAGTAAATTGCCAACAAAACAAACAGCGCCACGAAGAACGGACTTGTTTTAGCGCGTTTTGCACAGGTTTTTTTTGTCATTGTCAGTCCTCCTTAGGTCCGTATCTGTTGAGCAAATACCTTACACCAAAAGTAAGAGGTATTGCCATCGCACTGAAAATAAGGCCCAACGCCGACAGAGCGCACAATGCCTGTTTATCGTTGTAGGTCGTTGCCTCGCTTGTTTTACGAAAGAAATAATACCCGAAGGTGTCAAGATCCGCAGGGGGCGCCCAACCATAGAATGAAAACAGGAACATCTGATTCATAAATATGCTTGCCACACCCGTGACCAAAAATACGCTGATCGTAGAAAACGTCATCGGTAATACGACATACCAGAACTCCTCAAACGGCGTTGCGCCATCGATTCTTGCCGCTTCTGTCAGCGACGGTTCGATGGAGTCCATTTTGTTAGTATACATAAGTACCGACGTACCGAAAGATACGAATATGTCGTAGAATATAATGACGACAAGCCTGGTCTCCTTGTTTGAAAACAAACCTTGCGGAACATCCTTCAGATGAAACAACCCGGCAATTATCTCGGGAAAAGCGTTGTCGGTAAAATAGCGGTAGATTGTTACAAAAACAATAGCCGGTATGATGGACGGCAAAAACATCAGCACGCGGAACGTGCTTGACATTACGCGCTTTTTGTACACGTAGTATGCAAACAATACCCCCGTGGTCAATCCAACCACCAAGTGGACTACGTAGCCCAACAACGACACGCGCAACATATTTAACGCAGGTCCCGTGGCAAGAAACTTAAACTGCTCGGCAAAATTGGAAAACACCAATACTCTTTCGCCTGTTACGGGGTCAACGTTTTGAAACGCCATTGCAATGGAGTTTGCGTTGACATACAAGTAGAACACACAAAAGTGCAATAGGGGAAACGCCATTAGCAATGCGTATACCCATTTATTACCCGTTTGCCCTATTTTGCTTTTTGATTTGTTTGGCATAGTTTTATCCTTCGCCTGTACGAATTGTTATTTCCAGATTTTTTTCCACTCGGCATACATATTTTCGAAATAATTCTTTGCGTTGGCATTGTCGGGTATCTCGTGGAAGGCTTGCACCGGAGAATATGTCAGCGTTTTATTATTGACGGTGTAAGACGCCGAATAAGGCTTCTTGATTTTACCGAAATAACTCAGGAATTTAGCATTGGAACCCGTAAGAATTATCGTGTCTGATTTTCCGCTCTTTTTGTATTGGAACAGCGATTTACCATACGGCGTAAGTTCTGCCAGATCGTCGTTACTCATTGTGTAGTTGAGCGCCTTGATCGTATTCGTAATTTTAGTAAATTTCACCATTTGTTCGTTGGTATGCAAAAACTGGATAAAGTCCGCCGCAATCGATACCTTGTCTTTCACGGTGTTTGCGCTGACAAATGAGTAAGCGAAATCAAAGTCGATATTGCAGGCGTTTTTGCCGATTTGTTCCGCCGTTGCCTTTGGCAGCGGCATGTACTTGAAATTGCGCTCGTACTTAGTGCCGTACTTCTTGGTATCTTCAAACGTGTCGCTTGCTTCGCTTTGCCACCAGTCTCCGTCTACAATCATTGCAGGAATCATTCTGCCCTTGCCGTCCTTGCCTGCATAGATAAAGTCATCCTGCGCATCGCGTTGGCTGTATGTGCCGAAAGCCGTTTTTTCGTTATAATACTTGCTTGTCTTTATCAACTTTTCGATAAAACTCAGACCGTAGTAAATACCTGCCTGACGGAACACATCGTAACCATTGTTGGCACTTATAGTCGTTGCCGTAGAATCAAGTACGACTTTTCCGTTGTCATCGATACCGACTTTGCCGTCGGCGTCAAACGAGGCAAGATTCTCGCTACCGCTAAAATTGATACGACGAGAGATATTCTCCGCGCCCTCGTAATCGGCAACAAGCGTTTCGAGCAACCCTTCCAGATGTTGCGCGGCATAAGTACCCGGCCAACTGACAGGCGTAAAGTCCTGATATGCGGCGATCTTATCGCACAACTTATAGAATTGTTTATAAGTTTGCGGCAAACCGTCATCGTAGTCTCCAATATTGCCGTTGGGGCCTGCTCCTTTAACTTTGTCTGTGACGCGTTGTTCGCAAATCATTTCTCCTGCGGCATTGAAATACCATTGGTATTGGTCAAACAACTCGGCATTATAGATAAGACCGTAGCTTCCCGAATAACCCGGCACGGCATAGTATTTGCCGTCAATCTTCAAGCCGTCTTTTTGTTGAGCGGTCATCTTGCTTTCGATGGACGCGCCTGTTTCGTACGGATTCTCGCCCACGATATAACTTGTGATATCGGTAAACAATTTTTCTGTGTAGTAGCTGTAATACGGAACGGCTTCGAGGAAAAACACTTCGTTGATTTTATCTCCGCGGATTTCCGAAACCGACAGGTTGCTCTGCCGATATTGCGGTATGATTTGTATACCTTTTTTGCCTTTTTCGAATTCGCGATCCTTGTTGAGTTCCTCGTATTCGGTTTTGGCCTGCTTAAACCACTCGGTGCCGAAGCCCCATTGAGCCACGTACACATACAGTTGGGTTTTTGTTTCGTCGACTTCTTGCCCGTTATCGGGATCGACCACCGGTCCGCATGCGGCAAATGAGGCAAATGCCAGCAGTAAGACCATTGCTAACGAAAAAATTCTGACTTTTTTCATAATATTCACTCCTGATTTTTATTTGTTTGGAAGGCAACTTCGTTGTCGCCTTGTTGTAAAGGGATTTCTCCCTCAGGTACCCTTATTTTTCCGACAAAGCCGACGTTGTGTATCGTCAGCGTGCCTTTTGCTTCGTTGCGTTGCCAAACGACGGTTATGTGTTTGTCTCCGCAAGTATAAGATATCTCAGCATTGGTTACGAGTTGCGTTTGGGGTATGGTAACGAGCACTTCGTTTACCGAACGGACGTCAAGTCCGCCGACAACTCGGTAAAACCAACTTACCACACTGCCCCAAAAGTGATGGTTAAGCGAATCGACCTTTTGCCCGTTACTACGCCACATCGCACCGTCGGCGCGCAATTTGTAAAACGATTCCCACAGCGTGGTTGCGCCGTTGGCAAGCATGTATCCGTATGACGGATAATCGGGACCGACAATTGTTCTAATCGCTACGTCGGTATCTCCGAACATTGTCAACGCGTCGAACAGGTGTTTTGCACCGATGACGCCTACACGAAAACGATAGTTACGCGCTTTTAACAACCCTGCCAGGTCGATATGCGCCTGCTTCTTTTCATCTGCGGTCAACACGCCGCTTGTAATTGCCATGGCAAGCGCCGTTTGCGTTTGCACCGTAATGCGACCTGCCTTGACGTAGTTATTGCGGAAGGATTGCGTAAAACGCTGTTTCTCCTCCTCCATCTTTGCCCTTTGCGTTATGTAGTCGCCTTGCAAAACGTCAAGCATACGCAGTGTTTTGTTTGCCATGTCGAGCAACGTAAGCGCGTTTGTATACTGCACCGGCGTGGAATAATCATGACATTGCTCGGTCTCCGCTTCGCACCAATCGCCCAAACCGAAATCGACAAGTCCGTCGGCGTTTATAACGGTAGATATAAAATCGAAATACCGCAATATTGTCGGCAAAGCATTCTCAATAACCGACGTATCACCGTAAAAACGGCACAGTTGGTAGGGTATTTCCGTAATTACGCAGTCCCATGCCGGTCCGTTGCCCCACTGATATCCCCAACCACAAGTAGGAACAATCCCCGGCATCATGCCGTCGGATCGTTGCGCCTTGCAAACGTTTACAAGCCATTCTGCAAGCGTTTTTCCGCAATCGAAGTTATACAAAAACTGTTCGGCAGACAGTGCCGCGTCTGCCGTCCAACCATTCTTTTCTCTTTGCGGGCAGTCGGTCGGTAAATAAAATAAATTAGACAAGTCGCTACGTAAAGTAATGTCATATATACGGTTGAGCGTTTGGTTGCTGCAACGGAAGTTTCCCCTTTGCTTGACATCGCTATGCAATACGACGCATTGCAGTGCGTCAATGGTAGCTTGTTCCGATGTCAAACCGGTAACATAAACGTAACGGAATCCGTGGTAAGTAAAAGACGGAGTCCACGTTTGCCAACCGTCGGTACAAATGTATTCGTCGTGTTGGACATAATCCCATTTGTAGTCGTCGCAAACAAAATCACACACAATGTTATCTTTGTTGAGTTTGCCGTCAATTACCACCTCGCCGAAGTCAAACGTGATTTTTTGTCCGCTCTCGCCATTTACGCGCAAGCACACCACTCCGGCATTGTTCTCGCCGAAGTCGTAGATGTAGCCGTCACGCGACGAGATTACTCTTTGAGCCGAAAACCGTCGTTGTTCACGTATCGGCTCGACATTGCACTTGCGGAGTTCACCGTGCGGAGTTTCGACGATAATAGGTTTTTTGCAACCCGGCAATGCCTTGCTTGACGGAGCAAACAACTCGGTGCGACGCAAACGCGCGTCGTATCGTTCGCCTGCGCGGATGTCATCAAACATGATTGCCGAATCGTATAATTCAAACGATATATCGGTTTGCAGAATCTGCTTGCCGTTGTACGTCAGCGTAAGCGCAAAACACGGAGCGCGACGGAACGGCGAGGACTCGAACTGCCATATGTCAAAATCGATAGCATTGGCAAAACCGTTGCCCAGTATCACGCACACCACATTATCGGCATCGGCAAGTAATAATGGAGTTATATCGTATTCGTCATAATAAACCGTGTCGTTGCAGTTGCTTATGTACGGAGCAAGGTACCCCTTGGTAATCTCCGTACCGTTTACGTACAGCAGATACAACCCTACGCATGCAACACGCAATATGGCTTGTTCCGGCAGACCGTCGCACCGGAACTGCTTGCGGAACAAAGGCGCGTTGACATGTTTTTGCCGAGTGTTAAAATCCTTGCTTGCGGCAATATATTGAAAATTGTCGATTTGTGAAATCTCAGATCTCATATTCAAATATGTCATAAAACCCGACTGCCCCAATTACGGCGTACACGGCTCCTTTTTTTAAACATTATACCATTTTCAGCTGTGCAATTCAATAGTGTTTCGTCGCATATTTATATTGTTTTGTAACATTTTCACTCAAAACAGTTGACTTTTCGGGCTTTTGGCAGCATAATTGTAATGTAACCGAATTGCCGCATGGTTTGTCCGGAACCAGAACGGACGCAACTGTGACAGAGGACAACGCAACTATGATAAAAAAATACTTTATAGAAAACGTAAAAGTTCTTTTACGCGACAAAAGCAATGTGACGGCGCAGTTCTGGATCAACCAGGCCGACTTTCGCGCTATGCACAGCCACGAGGACTATTGGGAGTTTTCCGTTGTTATGAGCGGCACAATCCACAACCACCTCAACGGCGAAACATTTGTTTGTCCACCCGGTACGATGTTTTACTGCACTACAAAGGACGTGCACAGTCTGGCATGCGACGACAACAACATTCGCTACGTCAATTTTACCGTTGCGCTGCCTACCGTATTGCAACTGCTCGCTCCCCTATCCGCCCAGACCGTGGATAAGTTGTACGACAACAACCAAATATACACTCTGCCCTCCGAAATATTTTCGACAATCGACAGGACTCTGCACACGTTAAACCTTATCCCGCTGGAGCAATACGAAAAATCCAACGACATAATCGTCTCTCTGGTAATGGACTTTTTGCAATTTATTATTATCAAATTACAATCGGAAGACAACCCAAACGAACCTTTGTGGATACAAACTCTTAATGAAATGAAACATAGCGAGGACTTTTTCACCTGTACCGTAACAGACCTTTGCCGCAAATTAAACTACTCTCGCATGCAGTTAAGCCGAATGTTTAAGCAACACTTCGGCACAACGCCGCACGACTACTTACTTGCAAACAGATTACTGTATGCACAAAACCTGCTTGACAACACAGATCTTAGCACAATAGCGATTGCCAACGCCATAGGATACTCCAACCTGGCGCAGTTCAACATAGTGTTTAAAAATAAATTCGGAGTAACACCGGGGCAATATAGAAAGTAAAAAAACTAATATATTGTTGATACATCTAAAAACCCACCAACACTAAAGCTCTCGATTTGTAAAAATCAAATAACAGTCCACAAACTTTTTCTTCTGCTTTTGATAGTTAAAATGGGTGGTTCACATTCTCCTTCCATAGAGACACCTGCCGCCTGTCAGATAAAACAAACACTATGCCCTTGTGACGAAAGCAATAATCAATCCGACGTTTACGGGCTTTTTAGCCTTTATGATTTCGAATTCATAAACGCTTTCATTTCCGCATTCGTCGGTAACGGTTACGGTATATTTGCCGATTTTTGTCAAGGTTTCGCCTATTTCGTATTTGATAGTTTCGTCGTTCAGTTTAACCGTTACGGTCGATTCTTCCAAGAGTTCCGAAAGCGTAACTCCGCCCGAAGTCTGCCCGTCGTTTTCAACACCGGTTATAACGAGCGTGGGCGTAATCTTCCCCGTCCGTCGGTCGACTTATAAATCTCTATCGATTGAATCGAGCCGAGATTATCTTCGCTTTCGCCGATCGAAATATCAAGTCTTTTATCATCTGTATTTTTATCCGCTTTAATTACGGGCGCATTGCGAGATATAATGACGGAAAACGGCTCCGACCAACCGAAACGGTTGATTGCCTTTACGGAATACCTTCCGCTGTCCGTAAGTTCAAACGTTTCGCCGAAAGAGAACTTAAAGCATCTACGAAAAACGCTCTGAAATTTTCGTGATTTCGATAGCAAAAAAGCCTGATAAAATCAGGCTTTTTCGCGCAGGTATCTTTTTTGTTCACCTGAGATAGCAAAATAGCAGATTCCCTATCCCCTTGAAACTGAACGTGTATACCAGACTCTTTCATCACTGCTTTATTCATTTGAATAATGACATCTTGTGTTAATTGTTTAATTATCTCTAAATCTGTATGATCTACCTTATTTGTAAACCCTCTAATATCTGAAAAAAGTATGACAGCATTATCAATCCACTTTGAATTTTTTAGACTTAACTGCAAATAATCGAGTTTTGCTTTCACTTCTGAAAAATTCACCTCTGATAGATTAGTTTCATTAGCATGGATTTTAGCTTTTTCTATCCAACGTAATTCTCTATCACCATAACTGGAACCTGTTAGATTATATAATTCTTCTATTTTTGCTTCATATACCGTCAAATCCGAATACTTTAAAGCCAGTTTAGCGGATAGCTGTCCATTACCAAAAAATATTCCAGCAAAATCTCTCGGCATTATATCATACAAAGCCTTTGATATAAGTACTTTTCCATCACCACATTCGGATTGTAATTTAGCTGCTCTATTAGCCGGTGCACCTATGGTGGTCATTTCCTCAAATTTTGGCTCCGTATTTGAAAAATTATACTCTGTGTATTGCCCCCAATCACACCCTATACCAATTGTAAATTCTTGCATTGATTGATATTTTCCAATCGCAGCAAGCGTTTTTGCCAATGTTTTTGAAAAAACTATTATTTCAATTAACGAAGTTATTTTGCTATCATTATTTGATACCCCACAAGAAAAATAAAAATGATATCTGGATGTCGTAAATTTTTCTATTTCAATATCGCCGAATTCGTTAACAAAATTTTCAAGTGTCCATGTAAATGTATCTAAAGCATGAAATGTTCTTGTTAAGTCGTCATTTTTATATTCGTCTTTTCTAATAATTGAATTCAAATTGTTAATATTTATATAAAAATGCACACCTTCGAATTTTTTCATATGTCCCTCCTATATTTTTTAAAAAATAATTTTATAAATCAACACTACAACCAAAGCAAACTTTTACTGTTAACATCTATCTTTTATACAAAGGTTAATACAAATCATTTAATGATGATTTCGTTACAGTAAAATTTAGCCCATATTTATTAATAACACTCTGTATTGAATCTTTAATGTATGTCTGCGCATAAGGAGAGATCATAATTTCATCTATTAATTCATCCAAAGATATGTTAATCAACAAACCACCTTTATCTTTGTATTTTACATTATCATCTTCAAAATACAAACAGCGAACCTCTTTTTCATATTCAAAACTCATACGTTTATGTAAAGCACCATAAAAAACAAATCTCTCAGGCATAAAGTCTTCAGAATAATCAATATAGGTAATTGGAGTTATATAAATATCTTTTTCTTCATTCTTAAACGCTTGTTTTAACTTTCTGCCTGTTGTTTTTATCGCAATTCCATTATCTTTTGCATACAGCTTCCACATTGCAGCAGATTCAAATTTATTTTGATGAAAGCACCACACAAAATTTTGAGTTCTTGCTATTTGCTCCAATTTATCATACACTTCTTGTGACGGACAAAACCCATCACTATATATTAAAGGACGCTTCTCAATATTTGCTTTCGGATAACGTCCCTCATACACATCATCTGTAAATTTATCCAACCTCGTAAACCAAGCCTTTTGTGTCGTTAACAAACTCAAGAATTTAGATAAATCCATATATTTCCACAAAATATCATCGTTATTAATCTCACTTATATACTCATGTATTTTATACATACACCCCTCACGTTCATTAAATATATTTAACTTATTTCCAATTTATTTCTAATTGACCTAATTATACCATTTTTTAGCTCTTTTGTCAATACATATTGAAATGAATTTATTTCATTGAGTTTTTGATTACTTAAACTCTTCATTTATCTCATAGCCGCCGATGAAGATTACTTTTATTTTTTCTTTCGATTCGACTATTATTGCCTCGATTATTTGCCTGACGAGCCGATCGTCGTACTCCATTGTTCGGTTTTTTATCCCGTCGAGCAATTCCATTATTTCGGCAATGCGTGATTGTTTGTTTTTATCCTTCCGATTCAATTCCGCAAGCCTATCTGATTCCGCCTGTAATTTGTTTTTCTCTGCCAATAATTCCTCCGCCTTCTCTTCGTCGAACGACTCTATCGTATCCACGGAAATCGTATTGAATAATTCGTTTATCTCTTTTTCTACAGCGGCAAGTCTTAATTGAATATCAAGGCTATCATCCTCACGCACGGCGTCGTTAATACCTCTTTCTATATGAGATTTAAGGGGTTTAAGCAGTTGCGGATCCTGCTGGGCAAATTTCTGTATAACGTTTACAATCGCCGCCTGTATTCGTGTTTCATCCAAGGTTGGCGAGCTATGGCAATATTTCTTGCCATAGTCCAGCCGCTTGACACAACGCCACACTATCCGCTTTTCCCCGTGAGCCGTCCAGGTACACCGTCTGTATGGCGTATGGCACTCCCCGCAGATGAGCAGTTCCGTCAGAGCATATTTACTTGAATATTTGCCTTGTTCTGTTTTTGTGCCGATTTCTTTAACTTTTTTCTTTCCGATTCTTCTTGCAAGTTCTTCCTGTACCCTGCCGAACGTTTCGGCATCGATTATAGCGGGATGATTGTTTTCAACGTAATATTTAGGGCGTTCTCCATTGTTTTTCCGAATTTCTTTCGTTAAACAGTCCACCGTAAACGTTTTGTTTATTATGGCGTCGCCCTTATATTTTTCGTTTGAAAGTATCGAGCGAATCGTCGCCGTACTCCACTCGTTTCTTCCCGACGGCGATAATCTTTTCTCATTTTGCAATTTTACGGCGATTTGTTTCAAACTGTCGCCGGCAAGGAATCTATCGTATATTATCTTTACCGTTTCAGCCTGTTCTTCATCTATTTCGGGATTTCCGTCCGCACCTTTACGATAGCCGAGAAAGTTTTTATAAGTAAACGCCACTTTCCCTTCTTTCGCGCTTTGCAATTTGCCCCATTTTACATTCGCGCTGATATTTTCCGACTCGCTTTGCGCTATCGTTCCGTATATCGAGATATAAAATTCTGCGTCGGATTTTATACTGTGTATCCCTTGTTCTTCGAAATATACGTCGATACCCAACGTTTTCAGCATTCGCGTATAATGTAAGCAGTCCACCGTGTTTCTTGCAAATCTTGAAATCGACTTAACTAAAATCATATCGATTTTCTTACTTTTGCAGAGTTTTATCATCTTGTTGAACTCATCGCGTTTCAGCACACTCGTTCCCGTAATACCCTTGTCGGCAAAAATGCCCACCATCTGCCATTCGGGATTCGCGTTAATTTTCTCGGTATAATGCTTCTTTTGCACTTCGTAACTGTTGATTTGCTCTTCCTGTTTTGTGGAAACTCGACAATAAGCCGCAACACGAATTCTGCGGTACGATAAAAACGTATTCTCTTGCGAGTTTATTGTTTCGGCTATTATTCGTACTTTCTTTTCTTTCGCGTTTGCGGTTACGGTTTCCATCTTATCTCCTTATTTCTGCCCCGTTTATTAGTATAATTCCGACTTCGCCGTCGGAATATAATTTTATGGCTTCCGCGACGGAACTTAACAGTTTTGGCGAAAATTCCGTTTGCGGTGCTACGTTTTTAAGCGCGGTTTTTATTCTCATAGTTTTACCTGTATTTTTATCTGCTTTATTATAGATTTCGGAAAAATACTCGTTTATTTTCTCCCGTATTTTTTCCTCGTTTTTGCTCGGATTTATAAATAAATTTTCTATTTCGTTTTTCATCGCCGGCATTTCGCCGCCGGAAAAATCTTCTCGCGGCGAATATTCGATATCTTCGCATTTTTCGATTAACTCGTTCAAAATATCTATCAGCCTTTTTATCAAAGCGTCATCTTTGATTGTGATTACTTTTTTACAGTCTTTATTTTGACAATACCATTTTTCGTGATTTTTTCTTCTGCAATCGCACCGTCTTTTCATAACGCCGCCGCATTCGGGACATTTTACGGGTATCAATATACGATGTACGTCTTTATCGAAAAAGTTTTCCGTTACCGTCCTTTTTTCGTTATATAAAGCCAGTACAGCATTAAAAGTCGGCTTATCTATTATCGGCGGGAACTTGTTTTCCCCGATGTATCGCGCGTCTTTCACTACCCTTAAAACCCGCGATTTATTCCACTCAAATTCGTTCGGCATATATTCGATTCTTCTTTCAGTTAAATCGTTTGCTATTGCCATTACTCCCTCACGTTTAAGATATCTCGTAAATATTTCGATAACTGCGACGGATTCTTTCTCGTTTATCACTTTTTGACCGTTCTCATATTTGTACCCGAACGGTATATTGCGTATTTTCATCATTCATACCTCTTCCTCGATTTTCAGCCCACCAACCAGACAGAAAGTAACGAGGTTATCGCTACCCACTATAATCTTGTCTAAGGTTGCATTAAACAATTCTTCGTTAAATTCCGAGATATAGTGCGAATTTTTTATCGTTTCGTTTAACTCGATTAGTTCTACGATTTGACGATCTCGTTCTTCGCCGAGTAGTTTTTTTCGTTCCGCTCTCAATTTCGCAAGTTTAGTTGTTATCTCAAAAGTCTTTGCGTTATAGTCTGCAACAGACAACGAACCGTTTGTATATAGTTTCGTTATTACCAAATTTTTTGCACTTAAATTCGCCACTTTTACGTCTATTTCTTTAATTTTATCTTCAATATCCGATACGGACGCATTCAAACGGTTTATCTCGTACATATAATTCTCTATAATTTCCGTCCTGTAGGCTTTAAGCGTGTTAAAAACGTTAACGAAAGCATTATAGACACAATCTTCGCTTAGCCGTTTACTTTTGCAATGCAATACGCCGACCGCAGTTCGCATGCAATGCCAAAATATTTTTTGCCCGACTTTTGTTTCCCTCCTGTATGCGCTACCGCATTCGGAACAAAATATTTTATTCGATAAGGGATATTTGATTATTTCAACACTCGCCTTTCCCTTGTCTTTCCGCATTTGTTTCGACTTTTCAAATATTTCTCTTGAAATAATGGGTATATTGCTGTTTTCAACGTAATACTTAGGTTTTTGTCCCTTGTTCTTGATTTTCTTATGCGGAAACGTATCCGTCGTACATTTCTTTTGTAAAACGGCGTCGCCCATATACCGTTCGTTTTTTAAAATGTATAATATCGTGTTCTTATGCCACTCCGCGTAGCCATATCGCTTTTCTATTTTTCTCTCGTTCAAGATATCCGCAATTTTTTGTATTCCGTTGCCTTGTAGATATAATTTGAATATCTCTCTTATAATCGCCGCCTCTGCCTCGTTAATTTGCAACTCTCCGTTTACCCACTTATACCCGAAAGGCGTTCTCGTGCAATTATATTCGCCCGATTCCATTCTTTTCTTATAACACCAACGTAAATTCCCCGATATGGTCTCGCTTTCTTTCTGCGCTGCCATACCGGGGAACGTTAAAATCATTTCCGCATTAAGTTTTTCCGTATTGATGTTTTGTTCTTCGAAATACACGCTTACGCCGATACTTTTCAGCAATCTGATTACGTTCAGCAATTCTTCCGTGTTTCTTGCAAATCGTGAAACCGACTTCGTTATTATTTTATCGACTTTTCCGCGTTTGCAATCGTCAATCATCCGAAGAAATTCGTCTCGCTTATACATATCCGTGCCGCTGATCCCCTCGTCCATATACAGGTCTACGAGTTCGCAATCCGGTCGGGTTTTAAAGTAATCTTTATAATGTCTTATTTGCGCGGTAAAAGAATGTAATTGCTCGATCGACTTACTTGACACTCTTCCGTAGGCAACCCAACGTTCTTTTTTATCCGCGACTGTTTTTTGCGGCGTTATATCCGTTATTCGCATATTGTTCTCCTTTTCCGCTCGTGCAACCAAACGATACCACAAGAGTTCGGTACAGTCCAGCGTTATTTGGTATCTTTTTTGTTCAACCTTATTTTTCTACTTTTTATACGAAAAAGCGGCGTCTTATCTACCTATATCAGACAAAACGTCGCTTTTATTAAATTTTTATATTTTAAATCTTATTTTATTTTCCAATATCCATTTTTATCAGAGCCTACTCGTTCTAAAAGACCTTTTTCTTTCAACGATGAAATAATACGTTCCAAAGAAGTCTTTGGAATCCCCGTCAATTCAATCAATTTTGTCTTTGAAATTTTCGGATTTTTTCCTATTTCAGCCACAACGCTCTTCTCTCGATCGGACAAGTTTACCACCCCGTTTACCACCCCGTTTACTACCCCACTTTTAGTTTCGGGTTTATCAAACGGAATAGTAACCGTAATCATATTTTCGGAAAACGTATACGCTTTTTCTCCGTATTCCCTTACGACGATAGGAACGCCGTGTCCTGAATGCTCCACGATACCGCATTGAAGAAAAATTTTCATTAGTTCTTTATTTACCGGTTCGGTTTTTCCCGATAAAAACTCTTCTTTTGTTAAATTTTTAGGAATACCGCCATACGATACGATTTCTAATCGATCGTCAAACCAATAAACCGCCGGCGATAATTCTTCCGACCACTTATTGTGTACGCAGGCATTTATCCACGCCTCTTTAAACGCTTCGCTATTAAACAACCTATGCTCTTTTCTCGGTCTGACAGAAACGTCTATAAAAGTTTCGTTTAGCGCGTCGCAATAATTGATAACCTTTTCAAGAGACTCTATCAGACAAGTAAAGCCGTATTCATTACGTTTTATAAAAACCGATTTATCTTTCCCTTTGAAAACCGCAACTTTTATCGAATTCATATTCTCATCGGCAAGTATATCCGCTAAAAGATTGAATTTCCCGTCCGAAGTGCAAAGTCCGAAATTTTTATAGAACGTTTCTTCTTGTATATGAATTCCGTGAGATATTAAATATTGTTTCAACTTATTAAAAGTATAATCATCTCTCAATACAGGAATGTCCTTAATCGCTTTTTCGGGAATCGAAAGCGTTGCAATATACCTTTGCTCGATTTGTTCTTCTGTCATACTGCGGCAACTCGTCCCTACGCGAATAAAACACCCCGCCGCGCTTCTTCCGTATTTTTTAATATAATACAGCGATTTTCCCTTGCGAACGGAAACTACCACAACGTTTTTCCCGTCAACGTACTGCGTTCCGAGCGTAACGTATTCTTGCGGATTAGGTAAAATCTGCGTAGTGATAATATCCGCGATACGCTTTTGAACATCATCGAGATTTTCAACCCCTATTACCGTACCGTCATCTTCAACGCCGATATAAATATTTCCGTCGAAACTGTTTAAAAAAGCGTCTATTTCTTTTGGCAGAGCATCATTTAATACTCTTTTTAATTCGCTCGTTTCCGTTTCTTGAAATATCATATTCGCCCTCCGCTAAGGTTAATTTCAATAATATTATATCATTTATCTAATATTTTTTCAAGCCGTAACGTATATTAAAAGCGAATAAAATTTGTAGAATAACGGCAATTTTTATATTCAATCCACGATTATTCTTTCGCAACCGTAATGCTCGGCGGAAAGTTTTACGATTTTTCTGTACTCCGCTTCCGTTAAAAGTTTTGCTCTTAATAGCAACCTGAGCATATTTACGCTGTAATAAAATGCCGCGTTTTTCTTATCCTGTTCTGCCGTCATCTTTATTTTCTCCCGCATGATCTTTTAATCCTACGCTTATAGAAATTGCTTTATTTACCCTGTCCATAATACGATTATCTAACTTTCCGACGTATTCTTTCAATCGACTTTTATCTACCGTGCGTATTTGTTCCAACAGTACCACGGAATCTTTTTCAAATACCTCTTCGCCTATCTCTATATGCGTAGGCAGTTTTGCCTTATTTTGCCTGCTCGTTATCGCCGCCACGATCGTGGTAGGGCTGTATTTATTCCCCATATCGTTTTGTATCACGAGTACGGGGCGAACGCCGCCCTGCTCGCTGCCGATTACGGGATTCAAATCCGCGTAATAGATTTCGTTTCTCTTTATATCTTTCATATCGTTTCTTCCTTTTATGTGAACGACGGACTCGTCCGCATAGAACAAGTCCGTCTTTTTGTTAAATCAATAGAAATGCGATCCCGTACAAGTGATATCCGCATACAACACGATATCGCCTACCGTTCCTGCAGGAAACTCCCCTGTAAACGGCTGAGTTAAATTCCAGTCGAGATACCAACCGCTGAATCTGTACGTTGCCGAAGGGCTACCGCTGCCCGTATGGTAAATACCGCCGCAGCCGTAATCTCTTTTAAGCGTGCTTATGGTTACTTTTTCTCCGTACTTATAACTCGTAGGATATACGCCGTCCGCAAGGCGACTGTTACCGTGTTCAGATCCGACCTCGAACAACCCGAGTTTAGACGTAGATTTCCCGCACAAATAAGTGATCGTATACGTTTTGTCTTTATCCCCGAATTCAAAGTTCGAGCGATCCATCGCAAGGCTTTCTACGATACCCTGCTTTTTGATTAGCGAAGTGTCGGTATCGAACGTGTATTTCACAAGCATATTGCCGTCCGCATCGTTTAACGTTACGATCGTAGAAGAATAGTAATTCGAATTGATTGCCGCAATAATTTTGTTATGGTTTTCAATTGACAACCCTTATACGACTTGAAAAAGTCTTTTAAAAACGCAATGTGTTGCGAAAGTCGCGTTACTTTTTTAAACGCCTCGGGGCAGTTCTCGGTATTTTCTTCTTTTCTGCTCGTTTCGTCGAGTTCCGTCCACGCTTTCGGCTCTAACGGATTTATTTTATATTCGCCCGATAAAAAGTCTATATAACATCCGCCGAGATTTTTGCACAAGTCTTCATACTCGCTCTCGGGGTCAAGGCAAATCACTTTTTTGCCCGATTCGCGGATATTTGTTAAAAGCAATTTTAAAAGATAACTTTTTCCTTGTCCGCTGTTGCCGAGAATTAAAACGTTGCTCGTGGTTTTATCTTCCGCTCGGCGGTCAAGATCTACGATTACGTTCGTGCCGTATTTATCTCTGCCGATATAAAACCCGTTCGGATCGGTTTTGCCCGAAAACGCAAACGGGTAGAAATTCGCCGCCGAGCTTGCGGGCAACACCCGTTCGTACAGTGTCCCGAATTGATTTGCGCCGAAAGGCAGAACAGACAAAAATCCCTCTTTTTGTCTTAAAGTCAACCTATCGACCGTAATCTTCGCCCGCGCAAGTTCCATAAGCGTTTCGTTTTGAAGATCGCGTAAACTTTCGAGCGATTTCGCCTTTAATTCGATAAACACCGCGCAGTGCAGTAAACACTCGCGGCTCTTTCTTAAACCCGCCAAAAGGTCTATAACGTCCTGCAAATTGCCCTCGGCTTCCACGCTGTCCGTCATATCGTCCGCGGCGGATTTCATCTTGTTTTTTCTTGTGGCGTTCTGAATGATTTTTCGTTGTTCCGTCGCCTCCACGAGCCTATGATACACCCTTAACGTTACGCCGTTTTTGTCCGCGATTCTCGCAAGAATCGCTTGCTGCTCGGTAAGCGGCGGATATTCTCTTACCGCCCACACACTCCTATATCCGTCGCCCACGATATAATGATCTACGTTGAATTTGATTATCCCCGGCAGTACGCAATCGAAAAAGTTTTTCGTTTCGAGCCTATCCGCCTTTTCGGGCGATATTTTTCTTTTTGTCATTATTCCGCCTCCTTTAAGTTAAAATACTGCTCGCCGTCGTAGTCGGGAATATTCTCGCCCGTAAACGACGCGTCGAAATACAAGGCTATAAGGCGTTTAATCTCGTCTTTGCCCATTCTATGCACGTCGAACCCTTGCTCGGATAGAACCTTTCGCACCGTGTTGGCATAGGCGAATACCTGCGGCGGTTTCATATTCCTGCAACGCAACGCAAACAAGAATTTCCGCGCCGTGGTGAGTTCCGTTTGTATTCCGTCCAAAAACGCTTCGTCTTTTTTCAAAAGTCTTTTCACTTTCAGATTGTTTTCGCTTTCCGCGCGCTTTTCAAGATAGGCCTTGTTATCGTCGAACCGCTCCGCCGAATCAATGCACGCTATCTCCACGTCCGGCACGGCGGACAATGCGAGCGTCAGTTTCCGCACTTTGTTTTCTACGCTCTCGTAACTCAATACGGATATATTCGTCGGAATAATCGTAAAAAACAGCATTTCGCCGTTCGTCGTCAAAAGTCCGTATTCCGTAAAGCCTTTGATCCCTATCAGCGACTGCACCGTCGCCCCGTTTTTCTTTTTCTGCTTCGTTTTCATATTTTTACCCCACGAAAAAAGCACCGCCGTCAAGCGATGCTTTTCTTTTACTGTATTATTCACTTTTTTGATTTTGCATTCAGTTCTGTTTCAAACAACCCGTAAATGTAAAGCGGCGATTGTCCGTACAGCCCCGTGTTATCGTCGGCGAAATTTGCGCCCGTTGCCGAATCGTAAAACATATCCATCGCTTTCATTTCCGAAACCTTATTTTTTTGACATATCAACTTTATAATTTCCGGCAAAATCGTGGCTCTTACCGTTGCGTGCGACATTATTTTACCTCCGTTTCAAAACTTTTGATAAATTTCAATTCTTTTAACGCTCTTTCACTACAAAACGCTATCTGATTATTGATTTTTTCAAATTTAAGGCGTTCAATCGCGTCTTCCTTTCGCATAATTCCTTGCATAACATATGACACTGTTTCACCAACGTTATCGTTTGCAATCTTTCCGCTGACAATATCGTACCCGTGCCTGAAAGTTATATCGCTACGACATTTTACAACCATTTCAAGCCATTCCATCGACGCGCCGTCAAAATGTTTTTCGTTTAATTCTTTCGTATTCGTCCATTCGTATACGTTTACGATTGCAGGATACTTTTTATCGCTTTTTCGGCTTAATATCTTCGCACGGCGAATCGCCCAACGAATCGCTTGTTCTTCGATGTCCGTTGTATAAAACGCAAATCCGAAATCTCTGCCTATTTCGTTTTCAATGATCTCGGGCTTTTGAATTTCAAGCGTTGTTCCGTGATACACTATCATTTTTTATTCCCTTTTAAATATTCGTCGAACATTTGCATTAAATATTCCATACTCATTCCGTGCAAATCTTCGTAATCGGATTCGAGCAAATCGAGCAATTTTTCTTTTTTGAATATCTCATACACTTCATCGCTCGTTTTATTCACGTGTTCTGCGTAATATTCAACGCAAAACGATATAAATGATATCTTACTCATCGCAACCTCTGAATAAATATTTCTTTCTTAAATAGTCCGCGTGTTCGGGCGTGATTGAACCCTCGTTTATCTCGGCTATATTTATACTGCCGTACAATTCGCCCCATAAACAGTCCATTATCGTAGAACCGTTTTTCAAGCCGTCTTTGTACGCGTCGAGATCGTTCTGCAAGTATTCGGGCAAGCCGTATTCGTAACTACGTTCCCGTTCTTCGTCAAGTTTTTTCTTCTTTTCCGTTCCCGTCATTGCTTTGCCCTCCTTATGCTTGTATTATACCGATTTACTCGCTTAAAGTCAAGCGGTTTCGCCTTTCACGCCCGTTTTATACGCGTTTTTGCCGTTATTTCTCCCATTTATACGTCTGCTGCTCGGTTATAAAATACCGCGCGGCGTAGCGTATATAATACAACACCGTGGCGTCGTCTTTCCGAATCGTTAAAAATCCGTAACAAAGCGTTATCACGGCGGGCAAATAGATTTTCAAGCCAGCTAAAGCAAGCACCGATACAAGCGCAGCTACGCACAGCACGGCAAAATCTTTCATTCCCCAAAGCCACAAATTCGCTTTGGATTTCAAATTCTTTGGATATAAATATTTCATCTTCTTCTCTCCGTTTATCGTAATAAGCAGGGCTATAAGTCGTTTATTTATAGCCCCGCATACCCTATCGCCTTACTTAAAGCATTCACTATCGGGCGACTGTCTTTCCCGTAATCCCAATCAAGATTTTCAGATTCTCCCCGCCGTATCCCCGCTTTGTACGCCGCCTTATGCAACGTAAACTCACCGAGTAATTCCGTGTTCTTCCGCGCGAAGGTTACGCCGTTTTCCTGCCCGTAACGCCTTACGAAAAGCAATATTTCCGCCGCGTCGGAATTATCGTACAAATAGCAATCGTACACGCAGACGGCGTTCTTGCCGAATCTCATCGTTACCGCCTTTCCGCTCGTCAAGTCAAGCGTTACCTTGCCGTCGGTTTCGGCATAGCGAAATTCAGCGGAAACGCTATTAATCCGCTCGTTGTTTTTACAAGTCTTTACCATACAAAAAATCGCGGCGAAAAGCAGAAGAAGATTGATCGCCGCGAAGATTATTAAACTTTTCTTTTTCATCATCCCATCGTCAGCCCCCTTTCCTGAAATTGTCCGCAAAATTCCTGCGGCGTTTGCCCGTATTCCGCTCTGATCTTTTCCACAATCATATCCTTAATTAGTTTTTCTTCCGTTTCCGTCGGCGTATAGTCGAAATACTCGCTGCCTTTCGGCTTATCTATCTCGCATTCGATTCTTAAAGTATCGTCAAACGGGTTATACTTCGCATACACATTCAGCCACACGTCGTCATCGTCTTTGGTGCTTGTCCAAAACTTCTTGTCTACATCGAACCACGTTTCAATATACGCCGTTATTTCGGTTGCGTCTTCGCAGTCAACGTCCATACCCCGATCAACGGCTATATCTTTTCTTTCCAGTTCGTTATTTTCTTTCATTTTCCGCTCCTTGCTATGGCTCGACTTAAATTGATCGCCGTGGTCGTTGCGTGTACAACATTCATCATATTGAATTTCGCGGAACTGTCAAGCCCGAACTGCTGCGCGATTCTCGGTACTTCGCTTGCCGCAAGCATTATTCCAAGCCCCAGCAGCATATTCACCGAAAACGTCATCAGCCCTGCGAACAATAACGTCGTCTGCATAAACGCCGTCAGACACAGCGCGGCGACTTGTTTCATCCATTGCACAAACCCGTCAGTATACCCTCTCGGCACGGAAAACATATACAGCGAGCCTACCGACATTTGTACAAGCAGGATTCCCCCGCGCTTGATATTCTGAAAAAATACTTTTATCACGCAATACGCGAATGCGATTAACAGGCACACGTTCAAAAGCAGATTGCCCGCGGCTTTCAGCGGCGCGAACGTGTTTCCGAGCACAATCGTCGCCCGCGACGAAAAATCGATTCCGCTTTGCCACGAGAAGATCCGCGCGAGTTCTCCCGCAAACGTGTTTTGTAGCGATATGCAGAATTTATATAATTCTATCGGCACGAGCCCTATCAGCGAACATGCGAAAAAGCCTTTTAAAATATTGAGCAACGTATTCTTTATATTCGCTCTTCCGCTTTGGTACTCTACGGCTAAATCGAAAATCGCCACAACTGCCCCCGCCGTGAACAAACCCCAGCCGAACAGCGTAAACAATTGCACGATTGCCCTTATCCAGGCAAGATCGAATATCTCCGCGCCCATATTCCCCATCATCGTGAAAAAGTCCGCTATAGCACTGTAAACGCTGTTATACAGCCATCGCATCATCGCGTTCCAGATAGAATCCGAAATCGCTTTCGCCGCGCTCGCAAAACCGCCCGTGATCGCGTCTACGATCGAACGCAGAAGATCTTGCAACCATCCAAACATTTCGCTTTACCCCCTTATCCGAGTATTTTCCAGATATACAGCGGCGCGGTGAGCGTAAACACAAGACACGCAAACAATATGCACGGCGCGGTGAACTCGAACTGCCCGTGCTTTCGGTAATCGAAATACGCCGTACCGAGTTTTACGAAAAACAACACCGCGAGAATCATATCCACCACAGGGAAAATTACGTTGTTTACCACCCTTTTTATCTGTTCTTTCGCCGTCGTCCAGGTCTGTTCCACCGCACCCGCCACGTCGCCCGGCTTAGTCGAGGCGGCAAACGCCGATATCCGCGACTGAGAGATACTTATCGCCACCAGCAGTAAAAGCACAACCGACATTATCATCCACCACGTTCTTCTCGTATGATTTATTTTCGCTTTGATCATAACTTTTGCTCCTTTTCAAAAATTTCGTTACTTCCGCGTTTGACACGCGTTTTACTGGAATTCGCAAGTTCTCGCAGAATTTTATTTCTTCTTTCATTCCGTTCGAAATCACGTCCCCAAATACCCAAAGTTCGTCGCAATACCATAACAGGCTCATCCCCGCGCTCATTCCCAATGCCCGCTCCTGCGGGTTGTCGTCGTCCAGACATAACGCATAAAAATGCGTCGTTATAGGCGCAACTCCCTGCTTTAACGCATACTTTGTATACAAAACCGCGTTTTCTAAATTTTCCTTGACGTTTCCGCCGAGCGGAGCGCAGATATATACTTTCTTTTTCATACGCTCATCCGCCCTTTTCGTTTTTCTATCCACCCCCTTAACCGAAAAACATAACGCCCGCCGACAGCGCGTTTTCTACTTCTTCCTGCGTTATCTCTTCCGGCTCGGCAAACCTTTTGAGACTTGCCTTTACTTCTTCGTCGGTAAGCGAACGGAATTCGTCGCCGTCTTCGCCGACAATGAAAAACGGACCGGCGATTACATCGTTTCCGATCCGTCTGTTTCCACGCATTCCGTTCAACTTGCCTTCTTCGTTACAAATAAGAAGTTTTTCATTATCCAACGGCAAAACTTCGATATATCCGCCCACCGCACGTTGCTCGCCTGCGAGCGTATTTTCTATTTCCGTTTCGTAAGCGGGTTTTCCCGGTTCTACCATTACCACCCGCAATTTATTATCTTCACTCATTTTAAATCCTCCATTTTTCTTGCTTGTCCGCTCGTAAGTTCCGCAACTTTTTCGTTCGCCCAGTCCGGAATCAGTTCAAGTTTGACAGCGCCGATCACTTCCCCGCGCAAAAATACGCACTCTTCCCCGCCACTAAGAAGTACGCCGTAAATCTTGCGCCCGAGACTATCCGATTTGCACCCGAATCCGCCCGTTGCGTAAAACAACTGATCGGCAGGCGTTTTGTATTCGTCTTTCAAAATATCCGGTCGAACGGCAAGCACTTTTCCCGTATAGTCGGTTTTGTCCTCATAGCAACTTTTAAAGTCGTAAAGATTCAGGTTTGCCCTTTCTTTCCGCGCCTGATTGATGAATACGTCCACAAGCCCCGGGTGCGAATTTACCAAATAACTCCTATTATACCTGTTTTCTTCTCTCGGAATATTAAAACCTGCCGCCCACTTTTTATTGTCCGCCGAATATCTGCCGTCCGTTTTGTTTTCCGTTACGGTGTTCGCAAGCACCCGATTCACTCTATCAAACCC
>OKSC01000247.1_pt1 | contig 66891 bp, 76 predicted proteins | sample 1601161 | NCBI WGS metagenome assembly OKSC01 (sample SAMEA3541552, study PRJEB24748) | human gut metagenome | biome: human gut; feature: human-associated habitat; material: faeces | place: China | collected 2012 | reverse complement strand
AAATTAAGTCTCTAAAGGCCATTGGGAAGAATCAAGCATTTTACAGAGCTTCCTTTGCAGTCTTCGGCGCATTCATGGTAGATGTCTCGGCTGCCGGTGTTGCAGAGTTTCATACCGCTAAAGGCCAAGATTGTGCGGCCCGTCACGCGGACGGCAAACCTTCAAGTTCAAATGTTTCGGAAGCGGCTTGTCAAAAATGTCACGGTGAAGAGCCTGCATGCAAAGCTTTAGAAATCGAAGGCAAAAGGGTTGCCAATATTCACAAAACGCATTTCGACACTTTTGAATGCCTACAGTGTCACAAAGGCCACTCACAGTCCGTTAATGCCTGCGCCGAGTGCCACAAAGGCGCACAAAGCATCCAAGTCCCTTAATTACTTAACTTCTCACCAAGGAGAATAAAAATGTCAAAAGTTGAACTTTCTCGCCGCGGTTTCCTTAAAGGTACGTTGGCTGCAACAGGCGCAGCCATGGCCGGAACTGCAGCTCATGCCGGTGATATTCCTGAAAAGTGGCAGCAGCCGAAGTGCAGCGGCTGGAGCTGGGAAAAACCGGCGGCCAAGATTGCTCCGGAACAGATTAAAAAGACAGTGGATACCGACGTTGTGGTGATCGGTGCAGGTCTTGCGGGTTTTGCAGCCGCACTGGCAGCCGCTCAGGAAGGTGCCAAAGTCGTTTTGGTAGAAAAAACACGCGGCTGGAGCTGCCGCGGCGGTCACATCACCGCATTCAACAGCTCTCTGCAGAAGAAGATGGGCATCGATATCGATGCAGCTGAGATCGTTCGTCGCCTGGTTGCTTGGGGCCAGGGCAGGATGGATGAACGCCTGCTTTGGATGTTTGCCAGAAAGTGCGGCGACTGCATGGATTGGGCCATCGACATCGCAGGCAAACACGACACAAACGTGACGCTGTGGAAGGCTACTACAAAGGTCCGACATACACCGAGTTCCCCGTCACGCACTTCTTCTATAACAAGAACATCAATCTTGACTATACCTATGGTAACTCGGAAGGTATCGGCAATGTCGCGCTCATGCCCTGCTTTGAAGAAGAACTGAAGAAAGCCGGCGTCACACTGATGTACCGTACTTCTGCCGTTCAGTTCCTTCAGGACGCGAGCAAGCGCGTTACCGGTCTTATCGCCGGCAGACCGAATAACTACACACAGATCAATGCCGCAAAAGGCGTCATTATTGCAACCGGCTGCTACGGCTCCAATGAAGAAATGAGAAAGGCTTTTGCTCCGTATTCTCTGCATGCCGACGCTCAGATCTACTTCCCGACCAAATCCAATACCGGTGACGCTCACATCATGGCAATGCAGGTCGGCGGCGTGATGCAGAAGAACGATAATCATGCCGCAACCGTTCACTTAGAGGCCGGCGCCGGCAGCTATGGCTTCCTGCATGTGAACGCCAACGGCGAACGCTTCATGAACGAAGACGTCAACACGCAGTCCAAGTCTGCTTCAGCCGCACGGAATTGCATGGACGGTCTACGACTCCAACTGGACACAGGATGTGAAGAAACAGGTTGACGGTAACCTCGCCGGCGGTCTCTTCTACGGACAAATGTGGCAGCCTTGGGGCAACGGCTGGAACGTTGAAATTGAAAAGGCTTCCCAGGCGCAGCACATCAAGGACGGCAAGGTTGTCGTTGCCGATACACTGGATGAACTTGCTCAGAAGATGGGCGTTCCTGTTGAAGCCTTTAAAGCAACCGTTGCTCGCTACAACGAATTGGCAGCTAAAGGCCATGACGATGATTTCGGCAAGCGTCCCGAACTGCTAACACCGATTCAGAAGGGCCCGTTCTATGCCGGCCGTCTTGTCAGCACGCTCTTGGCTATGTCCGGCGGTCTCCATACCGACCCGAGCCTTCATGTCTTAGATAAGAACGATAAGCCCATCGAGGGGCTCTATGTTTGCGGCGCGGCCGCCGGTGATTACTTCGGCTCCGGTGACTATCCGACAATTTGCCCGGGTATGAACCATGGAAGAGCTTTGACGTTCGGACGTTTGGCAGGCGTTATGGCCGCCGGCGGTGACATCGATAAGACAGTGAAGTCTATGGATATTAAGTGATTTTGAGACTTGGGCGCCGGGACACGTCTCTCGGCGTTTTATAAAAACCAAAAGCGAAAATCGGATCTCCGGTTTTCGCCTTTTCAACAGAGGCTCTTGAAACGGATTGTTCTAAGAGCGCTCTCAAATATTTTTTCGGTTTAGTACCGATGGTAGCCGCGGTGCGGCATTCTCTGCTGAGGTTCTGCGCAAGGATATTGCGGATATGCAGAATTGTCATACCGATGGGGGCCGTAGTAGCCGTCGGAGGCGTACGGACGATGGTCGTTGTAATAATGGCCGTGGTGCATACAGCCGGCAATGAAGGGTAACGACAGCAAAGCAAGGACGATTGTAAAACGCTTCATAACGATCTCCTTAGAACAACTTCTTCCAATCTAAACGATCTTGTGTTTGTGACAAGTGTTAGAGCCTAGGATTTCTACTTAAGCTAGTAGTATCTCTGTCTTTGGTACAGACGGTTTCCTGCCTAGGTGTGAAGGCTTCCATTTGCTAAAATCAACAAAATAGGCTCGGTGCGAGCAGAGGCTAGGAAGCTTCGACTCAATCCGGCTGTTCCATTAACGAAAGGAAGTCCGATGGCCTTAAAAATTTACAATACGCTCTCTCGTAGCGTGGAGCCCTTTAAATCCATTACACCCGGAAAAGTCGGAATGTATGTATGCGGCGTTACCGTCTACGATGACTGCCACATTGGACACGGAAGAACATTTATCGCTTTTGACGTGGCAAGACGCTGGCTTCAGGAGAGCGGCTACGACGTCAAATTCGTCCGCAACGTAACGGACGTTGACGACAAGATTATTAAACGCGCGGCAGAACGCAAGATTCTGCCGTCCGAACTGGCAGAAACCTACACCAAGCGTATGCAGGAGGATCTCGAAGAACTCGGCTGCCTGCCGCCGAGCGTTGAACCGAGAGCGACTCAGTACATTCCTAAGATGCTTGCCCTGATCGAGAAACTCGAAGAAAAAGGCTATGCCTATCAGGATAAGAACGGCGACGTCGATTTCTCCGTTCGAAAATTTAAGCCTTACGGCGCTTTATCCGGCAAGAAAGTCGACGAACTGCAGCCCGGAGAACGTGTCAAAGTCGAAGAAGCAAAACAGGATCCGCTGGACTTTGCACTTTGGAAGAGGGCTAAACCCGGTGAACCTGAGTGGGATTCCAAATGGGGCAAAGGCCGTCCCGGCTGGCATATTGAATGCTCGGCAATGAGCTGCGATCTGCTCGGAGAAACGTTTGACATCCACGGCGGCGGCCCGGATTTGATGTTCCCGCACCATGAAAATGAAATCGCTCAGAGTGAAGCCGCCAACGGCAAGAAGTTCGTGAACACTTGGATGCATTCTGGTCCGCTGCGCGTCAACGGCGAGAAGATGAGTAAGTCTCTCGGCAACTTCTGGACCATCCGTGATGCCTTAAAGGAAACCAATACTCAGTACGGCGACAAAAACGGAAACGAAACGCTCCGTTTCTTCTTACTGCGCTCCCATTACAGAAGCCCGATTGATTTCTCTTCTGCTTTGGTAGAAGACGCCCATCAGGCGCTGATTCGTCTTTATACGGCGCTTAAAAATACGTCGGCAGATGACAAGCCTCTGGACTGGAACGAAAAGTATGCCGCTCAGTTCAAAGAAGCGATGGATGATGATTTCAACACTGCCCAGGCTGTTGCCGTTCTCTTTGAATTGGCTAAGGAAGTCAATCAGACAAAGTCTCCGGAACTTGCCCGTCAGCTCAAAAAACTCGGAGGTGTGCTCGGTATTCTGCAGTTGGATCCGGAAGCCTTCGTCAAAGGCGCTGTGGATTCAGTAGACGAAGTCGCCGTCGAGGCTTTGATTGCAGAAAGAAAGGCTGCTAAAGCCGCCAAGAACTGGGCGCGGGCTGACGAAATCCGTAAGGAGCTCCTAGAGAAGAATATTGTCTTGGAAGATGCTCCGGGCGGCGTGACAACTTGGCGCAGAGCTTAATGCCTATGACAAAGCAAACCGGTAAGCCCGAATGGTGGGAGCAGGCGAAAAAAGAGCTTTCCGAGGCAGATCCTGTCATGGCAGAAATCATTAAAGCCAATCCCGAAGGGTACCTCGAAACGCGCGGGAACCCTTTCGAGACGCTGCTCCATTCCGTGATCGGACAACAGATCTCTGTAAAAGCAGCCGCTAATATTTGGGAACGGTTTGCTAAGTCCTGTAAGGAAATCAAACCTGAAATTATTAGCCGCAAACATCGCCGAACTTTGAGAACCGCGGGTTTGAGCGAACGTAAGATCGATTACGTTTTTGATATCTGTCGTTTCTTCATAGAAAATCCGGATGCGGCCGACGGCTTTCAGCATCGTTCCAATGAAGAAATCATTAAGGAGCTTTGCACGATTAAAGGTGTGGGCCCTTGGACGGCAGAGATGTTTTTGATCTTTGCGCTCGGACGCCCGGATGTTGCCCCGATGATCGATTTCGGTTTCATCAAAGCCGTCGGTCGGGCCTACTTCCCGGAAATCGCATTTGAAGAGTGGTCAGCGGCTGACCGCAAAGAAGAAATGTCATCGGTGATTGCCAAATGGGGTCCATGGAAAACCGCCGGCACATGGTATTTATGGCGAAGCCTGAAGAACGGACCGATGCAGTAGTAAAGGAATAACATGGCAAAAGTCACCTACTTAGAATTTGAAAAACCCGTTGCACAGCTTGAGGAAAAGATTCAGGAGCTCCGCGATATGAGTTCCGGATCCGAGGGTCTGGATTTAACGAGCGACATCAACGGGCTCGAAAGGAAAAAAGTCAAACTTCTCAAGGAAATCTTCAATAAGCTTTCTCCTTGGGAGATGTCGCTTCTGGCTCGCCATCCGAATCGTCCGTACACGTTGGATTACATCAACATGATTTTTACGGACTTCCACGAATTGCACGGTGACCGTGCTTACGCGGATGATCCTTCAATTGTTGGCGGCATGGCTCGTTTCAACGGTGAGCCGGTCATGGTCATCGGACATCAAAAGGGCAGAGATACGCGCGAAAGAACCTTGCGTAATTTCGGCATGAGCCGTCCGGAAGGCTATCGCAAAGCGCTCCGCCTGATGCAGACAGCCGAGAAGTTCTCCATGCCTATCTTTACCTTCGTCGATACGCCGGGCGCTTATCCCGGCATCGGGGCTGAAGAACGCGGTCAGTCCGAAGCGATCGGTCACAATCTCTATGTGATGAGTCGACTGAAAACCCCGATCGTGGCAACAGTGATCGGTGAAGGTGGCTCCGGCGGCGCTTTAGCCATCGCAGTTGCCGACGTCGTACAGATGCTTCAGTACTCTACTTACTCCGTGATTTCACCTGAAGGCTGTGCTTCCATTTTGTGGAAGAGCGCGGCTAAAGCTCCGGATGCGGCAAAAGCCTTGGGATTAACAGCTCATCAGCTCTTGGATGTCGGACTGATCGACAAGATCCTGCCCGAACCTTTGGGCGGCGCTCATCGCGATCCTGAAGCGATGGCGCAAACCTTAAAGCGTTCTCTGAGCGATTCACTTCGCACATTGAAACGCATGAGTACGGAGGAGCTTTTAGAAGAGCGCTACAAGAAGCTTCTCAACTACGGAAAATATGCCGAAGTCGAAAAATAGTTCTTCAGAAAAGAAAGCTGTCCGCGGCATCACAACACGTGTCCGGGCAGCGCTTGAAAACACCGCCCGACAATTGCAGTTGTCAGCCGACGGGCTGCCGATTGCATCCGGTGAAAAACCGATCAATGTGGTTGTCGCTTTCTCGGGCGGTTTGGATTCTTCCGTCCTTCTTTACGCCGCCTCCCAGCTCAAGGGAAAGTCTTACGGCGAAATCACTGCGGTCCACGTCCACCACGGACTCTCAAAGCACGCCAACGAATGGGCCGAATTTTGCGCAGAACGCGCCAGGAAATACGGCGTGAATTTTGTACTCAGAAAAGTGACGGTGCCCTCCGGCGGTGCCGGCTTTGAAGCCGAAGCGCGTCAGCTTCGCTACGCTGTTCTTGAAGAAGAAGCAAAAAAGGCAGGGGCCGATGCAATCTTAACGGCTCATCATTTAGACGACCAGCTCGAAACTTTTCTTATCCAGTGGATGAGAGGCGCCGGTCCTGCGGGTCTTGCTGCCATGCCTCCGCTGCTTCGTAAAGACGGATGCACCATCATGCGGCCGCTGCTCGGATTTCAGAGGGCAGAGCTGGAACGTTTTGCCGAAATCCGCGGCATCAAATGGATCGAAGACGAAAGCAACGAAGATACGAAATATCTTCGTAACGCGATTCGACACAACATCATCCCCGAACTGGAAAAAATTCGTCCGGGATTCAAAGCGGCAGCTGCACGCAGCGTAGAACTGATTGCGGAAGCAGCAGAAACGCTCCGAGACGTCGCAGAAGACGACTTTAAACAGGCGTCCGAGAATGAAGGTAAATATCTTCGCATTGAAGATTTTTTGGCACTTCCTGCAGGACGCAGAGCTCGTGTCTTGAGACTGTGGCTGGACAGAGTCGGCTTTAAACCTTTACCGAGGGTCCGCCTCCTTGAAATCATTCGACAGATCAAAGAAACGACCAAGCAGAGTGTCTGCCTCTTGTTTTCCGATGGTTTGGAGATTCGGAAATACGGTTCCCGCCTAATGGTGACCGAACATGAAAAACCGGAAAGCGAAGCTGAGATCGTTCTCGAATGGAACGGAGAATCGGAAATCGACTTGCCGCAGTACAACGGAAAGCTTGTTTTCACACCGGCAGAAGAGGGCTTTAACGAAGGCTATCTGAAAGCGCAGCCGCTCTCGATTCGCCGGCGTTCGGGCGGAGAAAAAATCAAGATTCACAAATTCCGGCCCCGCAAGGCCCTCAAAATGCTCTTTCAGGAAGCAGGGATTCCTGAGTTTGAACGCAAGAACCTTCCTTTGGTTTGGCGCGGCAAAACCCTGATTTATGTGGGCGGTGTCGGGTCCGAAGTTCGCGAACAAGTGGATGATGACGGGACGCCGCGGTACCGAATTGAATTCATAAAAAATCCCGGCCTATTTTCTTAACAGACCGGGAACGGAAGAATTTCAAAAGTTTTTGTTAGTCGACGGTAAGCAGGGCTTCGGGATCATCGAACTCTGCACCGCTGGCCTTCTCGAAAAGCTCCAGCAGAGACTGAATCGTCAGCTCTTTCTTCTGTTCTCCCTTAACATCCACAACGACGCGGCCTTCGTGCATCATGATCAGACGATTGCCAAAACGCAGAGCATCGCGCATATTGTGCGTGATCATAAGCGTCGTGAGATTGCCTTCAGAAACACGTTTCTGTGTCAGGTTTAAGACTTTTTCAGCAGTTTTCGGGTCTAGTGCAGCTGTGTGTTCGTCGAGTAACAAAAGCTTTGGCGGGACCAGAGTTGCCATCAGCAGCGTGATGGACTGTCTCTGACCGCCGGAGAGCGTTCCGATACGAGTCTCAAGCCGATTTTCCAGTCCCAAATCCAGCTCTTTCAATGCCTCTTTGAATTCAGTCAATTGACTGCTTTTTGAGCTCCATTTGAGGGACAGGGGCTTGCCGCGGCGGCTGGCCATAGCAAGGTTCTCGGCAACCTGCATGTCTCCCGCAGTGCCTTTCATCGGGTCTTGGAAGACTCGTCCGATGTACTTGGCACGAACATGCTCCGGCATGCGTGTGACGTCAACCCCGTCAATGAGGATATGCCCTTTATCAGGATAGAAGACGCCTGCAATGCAGTTCATTAGAGTGGACTTGCCGGAACCGTTGGAACCGATGACTGTGACAAAGTCCCCTTCCTCGAGCGTCAGGCTCACACCGCGAAGGGCTTTTTTCTCGTTCGGGGTGTTCGGGAAGAAGATCTTATGAAGATGAGTGATCTTAAGCATCGGCTTCCTCCGAACGCTTCATGATGGCGAATTTGTTTTTGATCAAAGGAAGAGAAAGTGCAATCGCAACCAGTACGGCCGTGAAGAGCTTGAGGTCATTTGGCGGCATACCGAGTTCCAAAACGATGGCGATCACGGCACGGTAAACCACAGAGCCGAGAACAACAGAGATCAGCCAATTCTTGAAGCTGCGGGTTCCGAAAAGCACTTCACCGATGATCACAGAAGCCAAGCCGATCACAATCGTACCGGTACCCATTCCTACGTCGGCAAAGCCGTTGCTTTGGGCAACCAGAGCACCGGAAAGCGCAACCAAACCGTTAGAGATCAGCAAGCCGAGAATGACCATGACGTTGGTGTTAATGCCTTGTGCACGGGCCATCTGAGGATTGCAGCCGGTGGCTCGAATAGCAGTACCGAGAACTGTTCCGAAGAACCAGTACATGATCGCCCCTACGATAACTGTGGCAACCAAGCCCACAATCAAGGTGGCAACGACCGAAGAAACACCGAAGAGATTTTCAGTCAGCGTGAAGACAGTTTCTGCGCGGAGCAAAGGGACGTTCGCTTTGCCCATGATCATGAGATTAACGGAGTAAAGACCGATCATGGTCAGAATGCCGGAAAGCAATGCGGGGATCTTGAGTTTGGTGGTCAGAAGTGCGGTGACCGTACCGCCGATGCAGCCGGCAATCAGCGCAATCAGCATGGCGAACCAAACGGAGTGGCCGGCGTCGATCAGGGTGGCGGCGACGGCAGCACCGAGAGGAAACGTGCCTTCAACGGACAAGTCCGCGATATCCAGGACGCGGAAGGTAAGGAAGACGCCGAGGGCCATGATGGCCCACAGCAAACCTTGAGAAACGGTGGATAAAACTAAATCTAACATTGTCAGAACTTTTGATTACTTAACCAGTTCGTGTTTTACGTCAGCCGGAATGGTCAAGCCGAGATTCTTGACGCTGGCTTCATTAAAGACAGTCTTGAAGTTCTTCTGATACTGGATCGGCATCGTTTCAGGTTTGGCTTTGCCTTCAAGGATCTCTGCGGCCATAGTGCCTGCGATCTTGCCGAGTTCGTAGTAATCAATTGCGATCGCAGCTGTAGCTCCGCCTTTGACTTCGCCGCCTTCACCGGCAAAGACCGGCAGCTTAGCTTTTTCTGTGATCTTGATCAGAGCCGGAACGGCAGAAGCAATGGTGTTGTCCGTCGGGGTATAGATAAGATCGACTTTGCCTACCAAGCTTTGAGCAGCCTGCTGAATGTCATTGACGTTGGAAACCGTAGCCTCGCGAACGCTGAGGTTGTACTTCTTGGCTTCTTCTTTGAAGATCTGAACCTGGCGTTCGGAATTGATCTCGCTGGAAGAGTACATCACACCGACGTTTTTAGCGTTCGGATAAATCTTAACGATCAGCTCGAGCAGGCTGTTAATCGGAGCCATATCGGAAGAGCCGGTGACATTGGTACCCGGCTTGTCATTGCTCTTAACGAGTTTGGCGATTTCAAAATCGGTCACGGCGGTTGCAACGATAGGAATCTTATTGGTCGCATTGGCCATTGTCTGAGCAGCAGGCGTTGCGATTGCTCCGATCAGATCTACTTTGTTGCCCGTAAAACGGGTGGCAATGTTGCGCAGGTTGGATTGGTCGGCCTGGGCATTCTGAAAATCAAATTTGACGTTCTTGCCTTCTACGAAACCCTTGGAGGCGAGTCCGTCGACAAAACCCTTGTTAGCGGCGTCCAAAGCCTGATGTTCGACAAGCTGAACCACACCGACGTTATACGTTTTAGCGGCAGGGGCCTGAGCTGCGGGAGCAGCTGCTTTTTTATCATCGCAGCCGGTAACGGTCAGGACTGCGGCTAGGGAGGCCGCAAGAAGGCAAAGACGAGAAATTTTCATATTTGTACTCTTGTTATGCAAATTTTTATAGAAAAAACGATAAATCCTATTCTATTTAAGAATGGCAAACGAAAAATCTTTTCTGCATAAAAAATCAGACCCGAAGGTCTGATTTGCAAAAAATATCTGAAAAATGGATTTTTAGAGAATCTTAGAGAGGAAATCCTGCGTACGTTTGTTCTTCGGATGAGAGAAGAACTCTTCAGGCGTCGCTTCTTCAACGATTAAGCCGCCGTCAACGAACATAACTCTGTCGCCGACTTCTTTAGCAAAGCCCATTTCGTGTGTGACCACCACCATGGTCATACCTTCTTTGGCAAGCGACTTCATAACGTCTAAAACTTCCTTCACCATTTCCGGGTCGAGCGCACTCGTGGGTTCATCAAAGAGCAGAGCTTTCGGGTTCATAGCCAAAGCACGTGCAATGGCAACACGCTGCTGCTGACCGCCGGAGAGTTCGTCCGGCATCACGTCAGCTTTGTGCTCCAGACCGACGCGCTTGAGCAGACGCATGGCTTTCTCTTTGGCTTCCTCTTTGGATTTGCCGCGGACCTGCATGGGGGCGAGCATGATGTTCTGAAGAACCGTCATGTTCGGGAAAAGGTTAAATCTTTGGAAGACCATGCCGACTTCACGACGGATGGCATTCAAGTTGGCACCTTCTTCGAGTTTGATACCGTCGATGACGATTTCGCCTCCGCTCGGAGTTTCCAAGTGATTCAAGCAGCGAAGAATCGTACTTTTACCGCTTCCGGACGGTCCGATAATCACGACCACTTCTTTTTCTTTGATATCAAGGCTGATATCTTTAAGGACCGTCACATCTCCAAATTTCTTAGAAAGATGTTTGACGGAGATCATCGTTTTTGAATCTTTTTCTTCCATGATTATTTTCTCGTGCCTTTAGAGAAGCGTTTTTCAAGTAAAGCGACAAAGCGGGAAATGGCCAAGGTCATGATGAGGTACAAGAGAGCAACCACGATCCAGATCTCAAATGCAGCGTAAGTTCTGGAGATGATCAGCTGGCCGGTACGAGTCAATTCTTCGAAACCGATCACGGACACCAACGAAGAGTCTTTCAGCATAGCAATGAATTCGTTGCCGAGCGGCGGAATGATGCGCTTAAAAGCCTGCGGCATGATTACAAAGCGCATGGCCTGGAACCAGTTAAGACCAAGCGCTCTGGAAGCCTCCATTTGTCCCTTGTCGATGCTTTGAATACCGGCACGGAAAATTTCTGCCACATAAGCGCCGCTGTTGATTGAGCAGGCGCCGACGGCTGCGACGAACGGGTCGATTCGGTGTCCGATAATTTGAGGAAGAGCAAAGTAAACCAAGAAAATCTGAACCAGCAGAGGCGTACCTCGGATACAGTCAACGTAGACAGAAGCGAGTCCTCGTATGAGTCGGTTGTCAGAAAGTTTGGCAACGCCGACAAACATACCGATCAGTAAGCCCAATCCCACGGAAAGAGCAGTAATTTCGAGCGTGATACCGGCGCCCTTTAAAAGGAGCGGCAGGTTCTCCGTGATGATGCTCAGGTTAAGTTCCAAAGCCATTGTGATGTGATTTTCTCAGTGTTTAGATATAACAACAGGCAGGAACTGTGCATTCCTGCCCTCTCTTTCTACAGCGCAGTCAGATTAAGCTCCGAACCACTTCTTGTAGATTTTATCGTATTCTCCGTTCTTTTTAAGCGCTGCTAAAGCTTCATTTACTTGTTTTACAAGCGCTTTGTTTCCTTTTTTAGCGGCGATACCGTAGTACTCAGCTTCCATGATGTCACCGACCATCTTGCCTTTGCCGCCGTTGACGAGATAATAAGCAACGACAGGCTGGTCATTGATGACAGCATCAACGCCCTTGTTGTCGAGCTCGATGAACGGTTCATTGGCGTTGTTGTACTGTTTGACATCAGCACCTTTGACAGAGCTTGCCTTCGTGGCGCCTGTCGTTCCGATCTGTGCACCAATTCTCTTGCCGACGAGGTCATTGATGCTCTTGATGTTAGTTTCATCCGGACGAACCAAAACAATCAGACCGGATGTGTAATAAGGATCGCAGAAGTCGACAGCGTTTTTACGTTCTTCGGTAATGGACATTCCGGAGACAGCCAGGTCGATGTTGCCGGTAGAGAGCGCAGGGATCAAACCGTCGAACCCGAGATTAACGAGTTCAACCTTGTAACCCATCTGTTTACCGAGTGCTTTAGCCAGGTCGATGTCAAAACCGGTCAGGTCATTGGATCCTTTAGCCTGGAATTCGAACGGTGCAAATGTGGGGTTGGTACCAACGCGCAGAACCTTTTCTTCCTTGGCCGGGGCTGCGGCTTCTTTCTTATCGCCACAAGCTGTCAAGAGACTCATGGAGAGCATAGCCACAAGCGGAATGGCCAAAAACGAACGTTTTAACATTTAGACTCCTAATTCTTAAATGAGGTTAAATTTTTTAGGTGGTAATCCAATAACCTTAAGTCTAATTGATTAAGGTGTCAAAAGAAAAACAGGTGATAGATAAATGTTTCTGGGCGTGCTGTACGGAATACTCGGATGTTCCCTTTGGGGTTTTATTTACATCATTCCGCTGCTTTTACCTGAATATTCACCCGCGACCGTCGCGATGGCGAGATTTACCGTCTATTCGATCGGTAGTTTAGTGATTTGCTACTACTGCCGAAAGACGCTGGCGCTTCTCACAGCTTCGGACTGGGTTAAAGCTTTCTGTTTAGGATTTTTCGGAAACGCTGTCTATTACGTTCTTTTGACTAAAGGAGTCCGCTTGGCGGGGGTTCCGACCTCCGGCATGCTCATGGCCTTGATTCCGCTGAACGTTGCGCTGCTGACGAACCGGCCGGGGGCAGAAACGACTGTCGTTGTTCCCTGGCGCCGACTCTCTTTACCTCTGGCGATGATTTTGGTCGGATTATGGATCGGCAATATTGATGAATTCTCAGAAATCTCCGTTGCGACTTCTTCTGCCGAGTATTGGCTGGGCTTTTTATGCAGTTTCGGGGCGATGGCGTTGTGGACTTGGTTCCCGATTCGAAACAGTCAGTGGCTGCTGAAGCATCCGAATGTCTCTCCTCTGGCTTGGACCACTGCTCAAGGCGCATCCATGCTGCCTGCAACGCTGCTTTGTTATGTAGCGGTGAACTTTGAGACATTTCTTCACGGAGGCGCGGTATTAGGACCTACTCCGGTGAAGTTTGTACTACTGATGGTTGTGGCAGGTTTGGTCTGCGGATGGGCGGGGATGGCGCTTTGGAACATGATGAGCGCCCGTCTGCCGGTGGCCTTGAGCGGGCAGATGATTGTGTTTGAGACAATCTTCTCGGTGATTTACTCGTTGATATATAAACAACAAGCGCCCAAATGGACGCTTGTTGTCGGTGTTTTTCTACTTCTCGGAGGAGTCCTGCTTTCACTGAAGGTTTTTAGGGACTCCGGCAGGAAAGTCAGCTGACCAAATTAGTAGTTGGTTTCCTGAAGCTGGAAGTAAGCCTGCGGATGAGAGCAGACGGGGCAGATTTCAGGAGCGCGCGGGCCGATAACGAGGTTGCCGCACTCCCGGCACTGCCACATAACGATTTCGCTCTTCTCGAAGACTTTCTGCATTTCGACGTTGTTCAAGAGCTTGAGATAACGTTCTTCGTGGTGCTTTTCGATGGCGCCGACACCGCGGAACTTAGCGGCGAGTTCGGGGAAGCCTTCTTCTTCGGCGTCTTTAGCGAATGTCTCGTACATGTCGGTCCATTCGTAGTGTTCGTTGCCGGCAGCAGCCTTCAGGTTTTCAGCAGTGTTGCCGATGCCCTGAAGTTCTTTGAACCAAATCTTGGCGTGAGCTTTTTCGTTAGCAGCAGTTTCTTCGAAGATAGCAGCGATCTGCTGGAAGCCTTCTTTGCGAGCAACGCCGGCAAAGTAGTCGTACTTATTGCGGGCCTGGGATTCACCGGCAAAAGCCGTCCACAGATTCTTTTCGGTCTTTGTTCCGGCTAAGGATTTGGACATATTTATATTCTCCATTTAAAAGCATAAAGAAATAAGGTTTCCGGCGATTATAGCGACAACCATTTGCTTTGTTAACCAATTCGAACAGAGTTGCATGAAACGCAAAATCAAATCCTATACAGTGGGAAAACATCACTAAAAGGTAAGAGAATATGACGAAAAAGATCATTTTTATGGGGCTTTCCGCTTTGGCAATCACCCTTGCAGGATGCAGCTGGACAGACCGTCAAATCGGACCGAATGATTATGAGATTTCCGGGTACTTTGACTTCACAATGAAAGGCGAAGTAGTAGTGAAAGGACTGGAGGATCAGGCTCGCTTGTACTGCAAAGGGGTGGGGCAGAATTTAGTCCCGCAGGTTTACTACATTACGGATAAAAACCGGATCTTTGATTACGAAGCTCAGCGGGCAAGTGCGGTCATTCGTTTCCACTGCATCCCGGACAATGGAAGTTAGTCCGATAGCGCGGAGAATGTGAGCGTTTGTAATTTTCCAGACCCGTTTCCAGACTCGTTTGCCAAAACGAAACTTTATCTATAGAATACGCTTTCCTGATCGCGATGATCGATGTGCGGAGAAGTGGCCGAGTGGCTGAAGGCACACCCCTGCTAAGGGTGCAGACTGGCAAAAACCGGTCTCGAGGGTTCGAATCCCTCCTTCTCCGCCAATTTATTCAATAAAATCAATAACTTACAAGAGAATTTAGAAATTGTCCACCGCTTTGTCCACCAAAGAAAGTTTCCTTTCCCAAAATTAAAAATTTCGGCTAACTCTTTCGCGGACTTCTAAACAGTCACTTATTCAACGGTGGTTTTCTGCGCAGAATTTAATTGCTCTTGAAGCTTCTTCGAGTAGTTCTTTACCTTCAGTTGCCAAGCGGAGGCATCTATTACGTTGGCGATCGGCGTCGGTTTTTGCCTTTCGATCAATTTCGGAGAGTTGCTGGCGCATCCGGTCAAGCTCATTACGGCTAGCAGACTCAGCAACGCGAAGCTGAGCCAGAGCAACCGCATCGCTTGTCTGCTTGGTTTTGAATTCCTGAATAGTTCTTGTGAGCGTTGATATTTCAGCACGGGCATGTTTGAGTTCCTCTGAATTTTGTCCTTGGTGGTAGCCATAGAAGTATGCAGACACGATCACAAGCAACGAAGCGATGATCTTTACTACCATGGCAGCCACCCATAGAAGTAAACTTGATATATGTATGAACCGGCCATGGCTACAATGTCGATGAGGTAGAACCACTTCCAGCGGAGGAAAAAGTTTTTCCAGCCGGTCTTAAGCTCTCCGTGGGCAAGCAGGTATTTGTCTCTGACCATGAAACAAAGAAAGAGAAAAATTACAAAGGAGGATAAGAAGCCTCCTGCGAGCCATTCTTGTGGAGTTCTCGAGATGTATGTTGGATAGAGGGTCCCTCCCCCTTGTATATAGAAAAGCCGCCAAAGATAAATTCCGAGGTTAAGAAGTACAACACAAATGAAGCAGAGGCCGTAGGACTGCCATAGTGTTGTTTTGGTTGGAGTCTTCTCCCAGTCCTCGAGAACCTTCCAAAAATTCATACCGAATGCACCCATCAAAGTCGCTAAGAATATTCCAATAGCTGATATAATTAAATCCATAGGATTCGTACTCCTTCATGTTTACAGCTCTGAGCCGTTCAGTGCGTCAACACTGGACGGCTTTCCCTTCTCAGCTAAAGAATAACTCAAGCTCTCTGAGCCTTCTCGCCTTTAAGCCTTTTTCAAAAACTGTACCGGGGCTACAGTACTTCGGCCACCACTCTTTAACCCCTGCCTTATCTCCAGCATTAATCATTTTGAATAAGGTGTATTGCCGGCACTTGCTGATTCCGAAGTTATAGACAAAACTCATTAAAGCGATGAACTGGTTCTCTGTAACCGGAACCTTGACTAAAGCGGCTAAATCTTCTTGGACGTCTACCAAGTCTTCAAAGAGCATCTGGAATGCCTCAGAACGCGTCACTGCATCGCCTTCACGAACGTTCTTTGTATGCCCAAAGCCTATGGTCCAAACACCTGCAGGACACTTGTATGCGAGTCCTGAGAAGCCTTCTTGGTCGGCAATAAATCCGCCTGCGATTTCCGGCGGATATAAAAGTACGGGTTGTCTCATTTAGAGGCCTCATGTTTTTTATAAAGTTCATGAATCAGCTGAGTGTTGTTATGGATGGCTTGCTCATTGGCCCAGATGCCTTTTTTAATATCATCAAAGATGACGGATCTCTCGCAGTAGTAATACCCGAGCAGGAAACCGAAACACACGGCTATAGCAATAGCTGCTGACCGGCAAAGCCTGATAGCCCATTCATTTAAAAAGACGCTCATTGTTTATCTCCCAATTTCTTATCCAAAAATTTCTTACAGTAGTAAGCGATGATCCTCACTCCCAAGTAAGCGGCCATAAATGCCAGGCCTACGGCAGCGAGCTCATTGACGCCATAACCCTGCAAAACCCAGAAAACACCGATGGCGGTAACTCCGCCTGATAAAGCTTCCCATATAGCTTCCGATACGGAAAACTCTATCGGTGCTTCTTTTCTTTTTTCTCTCCAGTCATCCACATAGCGAAGCAGTCCGGCAATAAGTCCAAGACCTCCTACACAAGCGATGAGGGTATTGATGAGGTCAGTATGTTTAATCACAACTTCTCCTATTTAACCGCTTGCACGATTTGAACCATGTAGTAGACCAAAGCGACAAGTCCTGAAAAGAAAACACCGGAACCAATTACGCCTGCTACCACGCCTTTCCAATACGCTTGTTTTTCTCTTACTTCCATAACCTGCTCTTCTAGATTCATTGATATAATTCCTCTGGATATATAGTGCTTAAGTTGTAATAGCTCTTGAAACCGCTCAGCCTCTCTACTCTGGGCGGTTTTAGTTTTTACTGCTCTTTAAGGGGCTCGTAGCTCTCTAAAGTCAATCCGAAGAGAAGCCAGAAGACAGCTTGGAATACCGCAAAGTGGTAGGCAAATTCGTTTTTGCAGGTAAGCGTCCTGGCAAGCCCTTCAATCTGTGGACAAGCTCCTCTGCACATTGAGAGCACTAAGCATTCTCTGCACTTCTTCCTGTCGCTCCATGGCTTGAAATGCTTGGAGATATCTACTTTTTCCATCTCACTGATATGGCCAACATAGCCTTCTTCCGTACAGTGGTCGTGACAAGAAAGCACATCGCCCTTGAGATTGATTGCCGCGTTGTCATCTCGGTTCATCATGCATTTAACGGCCTTCGGATTGAGCTTGATACGCTTAACAAGCTTCTTAATGAGCTGGTCACATTCTCCGGTCAGCGCTGGGAATTTGTCCCAACCTTCTCTGGTAAGAGCTTTAAAGATATTCTTTTGAAGCGTCAGTATTTGCTCAGGAGTAAACATCAGCTCGGAGTCTTGCACTCCAACGTGGGTCATAATGCCCTCGAAGTTCAGATGGATATCTCCGAGCTTTGCTTTGAAGAAATCAGCGATGGCATCCACATCAGTGTTGGCCGGAGATAAAACACAGTTAATACTGCATTGAAGTTTTGAGAAGGCAAGCCTCCAAAGGTCAACCATTTTCGGATCATCGAGCGGGTCTTTGCCTCTTAAATGAAAGCCCGGTCCATCGTGCGAAAACGTCAGATTCATTCCGTACGTTTCACAGAAAGCAATCTTTTCTTCATCAATTAAAGTGCCGTTGGTAATGGCGGCAAAGCGAATTTTTGGATAAAGCTTTCTGAGCTCCGGCACTAATTTTTGAAGCGTCTTCCAGTAGACAAACGGCTCGCCACCCCAAAGCTCGATGACTCCGTGAACTTTAATTCCGCTGTCTTTGAGCATTTTTATAAACGGCTCAACATCCTTAGGTGAAGATACCCACTTCTCGTTTTCTCTGTCGCTTTGAGCACAGTACTTACAGTGCATATTGCATTTAAGACCGAGCTGGATTCTCAAGTCCCATAAATCTTTGGACTTGTTGCTGGCGATTCCTGTGGGTTGCTTGCCGTTTTTTAACTTCGCATAGGCTTGAAGTCTTTCATCGTTTGAGAGGTCAACGAGTTCTCCTTGCCCATTAAAAATCTCATTGGTTGTGTTGTCGTATACCCAAGTTTCTTTTTTACCATCGTGGGTTTTGCAGTTAAGAGCAAGTTTCATTTCAATATTCTCTCCATAGCTTTGTAGATGTAATGTCTTTCTTTGGCAAAGTAACAGTCAATTTCATGGGTATTGGACGTGTAACAACCACCACGGCACTCTTCTAAGCATTCGCAGTTTTGGCACTCGGGGCTGTCATAGAATCGTCTCGGTGAGTATTGGGGAGCCGCCTTAATCGGGATAACCTTTCTGAAAATGTTGCCGGTAATGTTGGAGGCGTCATAGTTGTGGTGGCATGCATAGATATTGCCGTGAAGGTCTATGCTTAGAAGCTCGTCTCTGACGCACATCGGACCAACCCTGGACTTCACCTTATTACGGTGGTAAAGAAGTTGAGAACACTGCCACAGAGCCCAAGTATCGCCAACCCTGGCAAACTCAATAACCTCTCTTAAGTGCCTACAGAACTTATCTACGTCTTCCTTTGTCAGGTAATAGTCCTTAGAGCATCCGTCATTGGCCCTCAGAAAATGCACGGCGGTATTTGGGAACCTGCCGAACTTCTCATACAAGCTGTAATAAAGATCCCGTGTGTCCCACATCTCCGTGTGGTAGTGATGGATGAGCTGGGAAATTGAGAACTGTTTAAGCCGGAAGATTCTAGATATCTGTTCATCCGTAAACTTTCCGTCATGCCAAGAAACAACCGTAAAGATGTCCGGATTAGCGTTTGCGTAGTCCACATAGTCATCAGTTAAGGAACGGCCGTTTGTCGTAATGGTAGACTGCTCCGGGATGGTACCCTCAGCTTTTAGAGTACCATGGAGAAGCTTAATTCTGTCCCAGTACAACATAGGTTCTCCACCCCAATAGGCAACCCGTTCAATCTTTTGGTTACCCAGATAGCGTGCAAACTTGTGAGCGAACTCTACCGGATCTGCCTTGTGGTCGGCAGGAGATTTCTCGTTGGTTTGCAGGCAGTACCCGCATTTCATGTTGCAGGCGCTCCCAATCAGGAAATTGACGTACTTAATCATTAGAGACAACCTGCACGGTAGATTCTGCCCTAGACGTATAGAAGCGGTGGTTGATCTTGACTCTCATCGTCTCTCCGGCTTGGAGCCCTAGGGCGCAGGCCCTGAAATGTCCTATTCCGTTAACAACAGAGACTCTCTTATGAGGTACGTAACCGTCTACAGCCTCCACAATGTAGCCGTCCCAAGTAACGTCATCAGCAAGCTCTCCGGTCTTGCCGTCCTTGAGCTTCAAGGTAAAGTCAATCCAACCGTCCGGTGCAACAGTGTTAGAAGAAGGCATCAGTTCATAGGCAAGATTTAGCCACTTAGATGTGGTTCCTGTCATTACGTCCTCAGCCGTCCACTCTTCTCCCAAGTCCTCCACGTTTGTAATCACAGTAGCGTCTTCGGCGGTTGTAATGCTCCGCGAACAAGCGGTTACCGGATCCTGAGGATTTCTCACCCACAAGTCGAAAAGCCAAAGTCCTCCGTTATAGCGAATGTATTGAGCCGTATTTCGGCAATCAAAATAGGTTAGCGCTCCTTTTATTTGAACTCTGAATTTATAGCCGTCAAACCACGTAACGAAGTGCGCTCCGGGAACCCACATTCTGGAGAAAAACGGATCGGTTTTGTCAATCACAACTTCGGCAACAATGCAAAGTTCTTCTCCGTTGACCTCAAAAATCTTATCTGCATCGTTAACAGCCACTTCGGAAGCAAGCTTCTGAGTGGTGCTCAACAATTCGGCAGAATAAGTTTGAGCATCTTCTTTTGGTGCGAAATACTCTTTTGGGTTGAGCAAGCGAAAAACTGCTCGGTTCTCATCGATTGCCAAAGAGTAATGTTTGAAAGGTAAATTTGGTGCGATTACATGCCTTCTATATCCCATTTTCTTATCCTTTTAAAAGCTACATTCCGTCATCACCACAATCTCCGCAGTTGGCGCAGTCTCTGCAAGCTGCGTAGCATAACGAACACACACTTGTGCAATAGCCGGAGCACTGAGTACAGTGCACTTGGGTGCAGTGAACTTGGTTGCATTGAACCTGATTACATCTTGAGCATTGCTTACAGTACGTACAGTGAGAGCAGTAGGTGCAATGACCTGTTTTCCAACTTAAATCGTTTTGAAGCTGGCTTATTTTTGTTAGATTGGCCCAGTAGCCAACGTCATCAGTAAGCTGACTGACTTTTGTCAGAACCGATTTCTTCCATAAGCCGGAGTTTTCCGTCAGCTGAGAAAGTTTGATTGGCACTGAAGAAAGAGGCGCAAGCAGAAACCCGCCGGCGGTTTCTCCGTCATGAATCACTAAGGTTTTCTTTACGGTATCAACAGTAATTTCTCTGTTGGCTCCCGTAAAGCCTGCATGCTGAGCGGTTGTCCCTCCTCGTAATAAAATCGTTTTAGTCATCGAACACCCCCGGAATCAAAACGTAACCACTTCCGAATTTGACAACGATTTCTTCTTCAGTAATCGGACATACAGTCGGCGTATCGGAAGAGAGATTCTTCATCGGAAGGAAATATCCAAGATAGTCGTTGTGCTGTGAGTACTTTCCAACCACACCGTTTTCCGCTTTGATAGGCTTATCTGGGTCAAAGCTTCCATTGACCGCCGCACAAAGCTTAAGCTTCCTGCCCTTAATCATTACTACTGGGTGGTCGTCCGTTACGAGAAAGTCTTTTGCTCCGGACATTGCAATAGCTTTGCGTCCTCTAAGATGACCGTGGGAAACTCCAACAACTGGAACTGCTTTCCCTAGAAAAGAAATAATCTCGTCGCCAACCCGGATGTCGTGGACGTCAATCATGCCCCGAGACGTTTTAATTTGCCCTGTGATAAAGCATGAGTCATCACCACAATCACAGTTTTTGCAATATGTGCAATAGGAATAAACCGTACATTTAACTGTCGTACAGTTAACGGTTGTACAGTTGACAGTCGTACAGTTATGACAGTTAGAACACTGCTGGCAATACGTACAGTGCGTACAGTAAGAGCAGTGTCCGGTTAGGTAGTTCTTATCGTTGGTCAGCTGGCTGACTTTGGTCAGAGTTCCTTTAACCCAGAAGCCCTTATCGTTTGTAAGCTGAGATAAATTCGTGAGCTCATCGGCTCTCCATACTCCCACGTCATCAGTCAGATCCGAGAGCTTCGTGGGTAAGTCGGATACTTTGGCCAGAATAACTCCGCCGGAAGTTTCTCCGTCATGGACTCTCAGAGTATGCAGGTCATCATCTACGGTAATCTCTTTGGCCTGCCCGGTAAAAGCTTCGTTCTCAGCCGTAGTGCCGTGCTTCCATTGAATAACTTTAGCCATTTACTTTCCTTATGAACAGTGCGTACAGTGGGCGCAATACGTGCAGTAGGTACAGTGCCCAGCGATGTAGCCTTTATCGTTTTGCAATTGGGACAGTTTCGTAAGCTCTGACTGCTTGAGATACTGAACGTCTGCTGTTAGGTCAGAAAGCTTTGTTAAATTCTCGGAGCTTCTGTACACATCGTTCTCCAACTGACTTGTTGAAACCGGCACGTCTTCTTCCTTAGCAATCTCATGGCCTCCGGGCGTTACACCGTCGTGAACCCTGAGCCGTTTGTTTGTGGTTTCAACCGTTACTTCCCTATCATGACCAACAAAAGCTTCGTGCTCTTGGGCAGTGCCTCCGCGGAATTGAATAATTTTTAACGGCATTAGCTCAGCCCTCCTAAATCAACAACTTCCGGCATATCTCCAACAGGTCCCTGTATCCCTGTAAGTCCTCTTGGAATCTTGAGGACAAAAGACGGTGCCTCATCTGTCCCACCTTTTTCCACTGATGGTTCTGCCTCAGCTGAGAGCATTTGCACTTCAATTGAGATTGCAGGCGTGGGACCAATTTCTCCTGTGTCGCCTTTGGGAATTCCGAACGTCAATACCGGAGCTTCGTTCGTACCTGTCTTGACCACTTTTGGAGAAGAGCCGGCAGGCAACTGATTAGCCGCCACACTGATAATCGGGGTTTCTCCTGTTTCCCCCTGAGGCCCTACAACCGTTCCAAGCTGCGCCCAGCCCAAGCTGTCTACTACTTCTCCGTCCGGATTGACAATTTGTGTGTTCGTATAGAGATAGAGGTCAAGGCCGGCAAGATATAAGTCCCCAACACTGATGCCTTCGGTTGTTCCTTCCGGGTATGCTTCAAGAAGTTCATCGTAGGAAGCAAACGCTCCTTGGATATGAAGGCCGTCTCCTTTATCGCCCTTCTCACCTTTGAAGCTTCCTCTCTTTAACGACAAGGTGGCCGTCTGTTCTTCAGCATCGACCTCAGTAACTTCAAAGTAATCTCCTTGCGCGTTAACCACATGGTCTCCGGCTTTGATATTGACCGAAGGAGTTATTTCATCTTGGGCTACGGTAAGAGAGCCTTGAGCTTGCGCCATATATCGGAAAGAGAAGCCTGCCTTGGCGTTGGATTCAAGAACGGTCTCTTTAATAGATTCAAGGTTCTCGGCAACAGAGGCAGCGCTTTCTACCGTCTCCATATTGTCAAAGACAGTATCGATAACATCGAGCTTGTTTTTAACTGTTGTAACCGTCTCCATGTTCTCGGCAACAGCATTTACAGAGGAAATGTTCTTGGAGGTACTCAGTACAGCCGGAAGGTTTTCTTTGACCGTAGTAATGTCCTCAGCTTTCGGGCCAAGTGCTCCGATATCTTCCGAGATGGCGGCTAAGGTCTTCAGATAGCCTCCTTCGATTGCCGGCATGTTCTCGGCTTCCTCGGTAATCGAGCCAAGGTCAAGAGTCGGAGAACTAAAGCCTTGAAGGTCAGAGGCTACCGTCTGGATATCTTCCATATTGTTGTGGAGGTTTTCCACCTTTTCGATATTGTCTCCTACCGGATGAATACAATCATCGATATGATCGGCAACTTTCTTGATGTAGCCTTCTGTTACTCGGGTTTCTCCGTCAATTTCCGTATCGGTAATGGAGCCAAGGTCTAAGGTTTCAGTCTCAAAGCCTCTGAGATCAGAGCCCACACGATGAATCTCATCGATATGCAGGGTGTTGGTCTTTAGATCCGGAAGATGCGGTACCAGTGCATCAACCTCTTTTCCAATAACTTCATTGCGTGCAAGGATTTCTTCGGATCTTTTTAAAGCGGCATCGATAGCTGCCTTGTGGATGTCGATTAATGCCTTGGTCTCTTGGATTTCCTGCCATGTAGTAGATACATACAGCCCTGTACTCTGGACTTCGTTGTAGATAGCTTCGGCTTTCTGGGCGTATTCCGTGGCCTTGACCGATACCTCCATTAGGTCAGACATAACTTCTTGGGGAGTTTTGTCTAAGGTCGAAGGAACAACCAGACATCTGCCAAGAAGATAAGCCAACTGCTGGACCATTGCCGTTAACTTATCGTGAACCTCGTTGAGAACCTCCGGCAAAAATCTGTCGTGGTTGGTCAAAGAGGTTCCCTGCAGGTTCGGGATAGAGGAGCGAATGACGAAAACGGTACCGCTTGCCGGAGCCTCGGTAAAAACAACCACTCCTCCGGGATTATTCTCCTGATCAGAATTTAAAGTAACAGAATAAGCGTTGCGGCTTACCTCCTCTTCTGAGAAGCTGTCCTCGCTTTCTGCCCGGAAGACAGAGATGTCTGTCTGAGCGTTGAACACCTTAAAGCCAAAAGGGAATTCAACGCTTGCTCCGTTGCCTTTTAAAATACTTGTAGCTCTTTGTTCCTTGGAAATTGTCACGGCATAACTCCGAAGTTTCTGCTATTTTCCAGCACAAATTCGTTGTTATGTAGACAGCTCTAATAGCTTGAATATCCAAGGAAAATCGCCAAAGGATTATCTGTCTTTCCTTCGTCGAGAGCTTTAGAGCCGGAAATTGCTCTGTTAATTGGAACCACAGGAAGCGGAATCGGGGACCATTCGCCAAGGACAGTGATTGCCGCTTTCAATGTGTTCTCATCCCAATCGTCTTTAGAGACGGCTTGCCCTAATCTGTAGAGATCCACAATCCTTCTCGTCCCTCCGGTACCGCTGTAACTCCTGGGAGTCTCTCCAGTCGATAGTGCCTGTCCGAGTTCGGAGAGTTCACGCAAACCCACAAAGAGCCCAAGATTAAAGTTAACAATGCTTCCTCCAGCTTTTACGGCTGTCTTCTCCCACCACTCATCGTCATCATCTCCGTTGACCGCTGCCTTAAGACCTTCTCGCAAGAACGTTTCGATAATAGGCTGGAAGGCTAGGAGCACCAGAAGATTAAGCGCTCTTTTCATTCCTTTTTCCGTATGACCGGAGACCATCGCAATATTAAGAGCGGTATTAAAGAAGGTATAGAAAACGGTAAAGAGCTTGGACCACTCACCGCTTCTTTCGATGCCAGAGAGATCTTGAGTTCTTCCGCCTCCTTGCACATCCGTTACCGTTCTGTCAGCGATTGCAATCGCACGAAGCTCTGTGTTTCCTTCAGCTAAAGCCTTGTTATAAGCGCCAAGCCAAGTTGGAACGTCCACTAATGCCTGCATGAATACAATGGGCATATAGGCGCCTCTCATAAACTTGTCCTTGAGGGCTCCGTTGGTACCGTTGACCAAAGACTGAATCTCAGTAAGTTCTCGGAATCTTGTTCGGCTTCTGTCGGCCATAGCCTGACTTTTTTCGCAAACCTCTTTCCATTTGCCGTAGGGATTAAGCATAAATTCTCCGATTCCCTTGGCTGACCATGTCGGGCCGAGGACGGCGACAGTCTGGAGCATACCAATTGGCTGGACTAGAGCGGTAACAAGGTTAAACCCGATACCGACCAAAGAGACGTTGGCTCGCAGAGCCCTAGCCACAGCGTCACTGTAACTTTGCTGAGAAGAGCTTCCGGATGCAATATCTTCAATCCATCTGCGGATTGCTCCCTCAGCCTCTACTCCCCAGTAATCTCTGATGGTCTCGCGCAGCCTCTTTTGGCGGAAAATCTTATTGGTATCAGCCAGCCACTCCTGCCAGCAAAGCTCGTGGATTTCTGCGTCCAATCCTTCAAATGCCGCTCTCATAGTCAAGCTGAGATAGCGTCCATAGACGTGGGCCACGCGTTTTTCCAGAAAGCCTCTTCTGGCTGTACGGCTGGAGTGCGCCCCGTCTAAAAGTTCTTTAGCCGCTTGTATATCCTGCTGATCCTGAGCCTGAAAAGATCCTTTCTTATCGTACTGAATCGGATAGTAACCGCCCTTGAGTTCAACCGTCTGTCCGTCAGCTAACGTAACCGTAAAGGGCTGAGCCTCGACCCTGACAGGAACACGGCCGTAGACGCGCATTTCTTTTTCTGCAATCTGAGGCCACAGCTCGTTGAAGGTGTCCCAAACCTTCTGCACCGAAGCTAGCTCTTCCGCGCTTAAGGCTTCTCCAATCAAAGAGAATATTTGCTCTTTAGTCCACTGCTTACCGCCAGAGCGAGGATCGGCTTTGGACCCGTCGATAAGCCTTTGTAGGTTCTCTTTGTTGCCCGCGTTAAGTGCTATAGCTCTTACCTCCTCTTGAGTAAGGTAAGCGTCCACAGAGGAGAAATAGCGTTTGACCCTATCCTTCCTTGTGGTTCGCAAAGCTTTGGTAGCGGAAAAGAGTTTCTTTGCAAACTCAGATTTCAGCCGGACTTCTTTCGTACCGCACTCGTCGGCTCTAGAGATCACGTAATCAAAGAACTTCCCGAATCTTGTGCCTTCCATTGCCGCAAGTAAAGACGGTATCCGTGCATGAGACATGCCGATTCTTTCAAGTTGCTCCTTAAATTTCGCCCATGATCCTGTTTCCTCCACCTTTCTCTCGCCCTTACGACCCCGGCTTTCAGCATGGTTAATGATTGCACTGCTTAATTCATCGACCACTTCCGCGAGAGCTTGGGCCTGCTCCCCAGTGCGGATTTGATTTTCTTGGCGTCCGGCGCGATACAGGTCGCGGACGGCTTGGACTGCTTCCTTCTGCAAGGCTCTGGTCATTTCCTCAAAAGGCTTCTTGCCGTTAGCAAAGAGAACCCTGTGGTTGATAAGCCTTTGCTCCAAGCTTGGGTCAATCGGAGGTACAGTTCTTTCGGAGTTAAACAAAGATTCAAGAAACTCACGAAGACTTAATTGGTGGCCTTCTCCTAACTGACGTCCGGAAGTAATACCCATGTTTTCTAAGAGACGCTGAATACTTACCAAGTAATCCGTTGGGAGTCCTTTAACTTGACTTTGTCCGACAAGCTTTTTGAAGAACTTCACGTCTTTTTTCCAGGAGTCAACCGCCTTCTTAGCCTCGATAGCTAAGCAGGTTTGATAGAGTTCCTGCCTCTTGGCTCGGATAGCTCCCTTTATATCTCCTTGCTTTTGCAGACGGCGAGCTTCCTTTGCTCGAAGTCCGGCAGCTGTTCTGTATCTTCTCGGGTCAATATCCTTTACACGAAGGCTATTAATTTCCTGCTCAGCCATCTTCTCGAAAATGTCGATATCTAATCTTCCGGGAGAAGCTTTTTCCATAGCTGAAATCTCAGTGGCAAGAAGTCTCTTTAGAGATGGATTGAAGATTGCCTCGTCTGCTGTTCTTTGGATTTCCTCTTCGGTAGCAAGTTCAGCGTGCTCAGCAAACATCTTTTCCTGAACTGCTGTCTCTACAGCCTGCTCGATAGCGGGAGCCTCAGCTAGAGCCTTGGCCATCTCAGCCAAACATTGATATCCGTAGGCTTGAGCGATTTGCTCTCCAAACTGTGGGGCTCCGGCTTTTCCTACCAAGCCTTCTTCGGTCAGACGCTGGATACTTGCTTGGTCGATTCCCGCCGCAGTAAGTTCTTCCGGTGTTAGCTTCGGGCTAATGTGGGTGCCGTCTTCTTTATCCTTGCCGTTTTTAAGATAGTCCCAGACTTCGTAGAGAGGAGTCTTAGAAAGCTCAGAGTAAATTTCAGAAGCGATTTTCTTGCGCTCACCTTCTGCCTGCTTACGAAGCTTATCTAAAGTTTTTCCTCTGAGCTTAGCAATGTAGGCCATATCTCTCATGCCTCTTGCTCTCATGTACTCAATGGCTTCGGCATCGGTTTCTCTGTACTGTTCGACATAACTGAGCCAAGCCTCTTCAGTAAAGCCAGACTCAGCAAAACTAGAGAACATCTTGAACATGCCTCTTCTGTATCGGGCTTCTTGGACCTGTTCGGCAGAAGTAAAGAGCTGGTCAAATAAGGCCCGTACATCGTCGCTCATTTCTACGCCCGGAATATTTGAAACGATAGAGTAAATGGAGCGCAGCCACTGGGAGAATCTGCGGAAGACCGAGCGCAATCCTTTGGTGGGAGCGTTGCCCTCAAAAAGATAAGCCTCAAAGTGACGGGCAAACTTTTCGTGCATCGGACGTCTTTGCTCAAAAGAGAGCTTGTCCCAGGACTCAATAGAATCAACTCCCAACCATTTAAGAGTGGATACCGTTCGGTTTAGGACTCTTTTTTCCCCGTCGTTTAGGTCTGCTTTTGTCAACAGATTCCGGCTGACATCAATCAGCATATCGAGATAGAAGTGCCCGCTCTCATGCAAAAGAGTGGACTGATCAGCACTGAACCAACGGACAATCGTTTTAGTATCCGGGAAGTAGTCCCCCATATTGCTTTGTGATAAACTTTGCTTGTCTTCTCGCTGGGAAGAGAAGTGGGTTTTCCCATCAGGTTCATCCCCCGTTACCAGGACGGATGAACCCGAGGAGGCTTTTTCCTTTGCTTCCTGAAGTTCCCGCAACACAGTCTTTTCCTTATTTCTAATGTAGCGTTCGCTCCCTGGAGCAAACCCTGTTATCGTCCACGTCCCCGCTGTCCTATCTTTTTTCCAATTTCTGGTTACGACAACAAGCCTCTTACCGTCTGATATATGGATTTTGTCTAAAAACTTTAAGGCTTCGCCCCCTCCGAAGATCTTCCCAGTATCAAGAACTGTTTGAACCTCTCCCCAAAAACCCGGATGTTTCTTTTCCATGTGAGCAAGCCCGTAGCCTCCTCTACCCTCTTTGTCTCCTTCCACGGTTCGACCATAGGCCAAGCCAATCGGCCCTACTTCCTTCTGGTAGAAAACTCCCGGACAACATCCTGTCTTTTCCTTTAGGAGCTTTGCTACAGCCTTTTCCGGTTTACGCTCGAATCCTGTAAACACTGGACCGAACTCTTCGGGAATTGGCATATGTAAGGAGTCGCCCTGAACCTGCGCACTGCCGTCTAATACTCTTCGCAAGCCGTGCTCAGCCCAAACGACTTCGGGAAGCACTCCCAAGTCTCTTGCTAGATTGTTAGTCAGCGTGCTAAGGACCGTTGTAATTGCGCCCTGTTCAGCTTTGGAAGCTCCGGAGTTTTCCAACAGAGAAGCGATATCCTCGCCCACGGTTTTAGAAGATTCTCTAAATTCTGAATCGTCTCGTTTTAAAGCCGTCTCTGCTTCTTGAGACGCCATATCCATAATCTCTTCCTGAACCTCTCGGGCTTGGTGTAAAGACATCTGACCCTCGGTTCGGATAATTTCAGCCAAAGAACTGTTCAAGTCTGAGACAGCTACCTTGGTCGTAAACTCTCCAACCGGAATAGCAATCTCAGAACCTTCTTGAACGGCCTTAGCAATTTCTGAGGCTCTTTCAGGCAGAAGCTGAGCCAACCGCGTATCAAGTCCTTGCTGGTGCAAAGACTGTCCGTCAATAAGAATATTTCTCTGGTCGGGACCCGCTTCTTCAGCCACTGCGTCAATGTATTCAGAAGCGGTCTGCGGGTCTCTTTCAATAAGTTTAGAGGCCTGAGCCGCTTGGCTTAGAAGTTGGAAATTCTGAGCGTTGGCTTGAGCGACTTCTACCTCACGGGCCGAGTCTCTAAGTCTTTTTGCTCCGGCAGAAAGTACTTCAATCGGAGCAGTAAAACCTTCTCCTGCGAACTCCGCTACTACATCTCCCCAGTTTGTAATTTCCCCTTTAGCCAAAAGCTGACCGCTTGCTTCTCCAGCTGAACCCATAGCCCCTTGGATTGGAGTCTGCACGGCAAGGTTAGCCATTTCTTTTCCAAACGGAGAAGATATTTTGCTTTTGATAAAAGAAGGCAGTGCAAGCTTTCCCGCTAGTCCTGCGCTTAGCCCATCGAAAAGCGCAACGCCCGTGGCATGACGTGAGGCCTCATCTTCTGTTTTCTCGTAGATTCCTCTTAGTTTCGGGTCCGTCATGAACTTGTAGATGGAAGCTCCGTTTTGGATATTGACGAGATTTTCTGCCATACCACTAGCCATACCGCCAGACTTATCAAGGCCATAGGAATAGGCTCCGGATAAAGCTCCCATTAAAGCAGGAGCAGCCGGTCCTGCAAAAGAAGAAGCGGCAAGAACAGGAAGCATGGGAGCGTATTGCACCAAAGATTCCGGGCCGATATCGGCAAGGATTGACGGATTGGTAAGAATAAGCTCAATCGCTTCTCCTGCTGTCTTTGCCTCAGAAAGCTTCGAGGAGGCTTCATTTTGAGGGTATAAGGCACTCATGGAACTGTTCCAAGCCGAATCCTTTACCGTCTGAGAAAGCTCTTCCTGGAGCTTCTTTCGAAGGTTTGGAAGGCCCTTCTCAAAAATGATTCTCTCCGCCTCTCCCGTGGGATCTTCTTCTGAACCAAAAAGCTCTTGGGTACTGACTCCCTGAGCTAGTTGCTTTTCTGTTTCTTCCAGTGCAAGAAGCTGGCTTCTTATCCTTTCTGCTTTGGCCATGTTGCCGAAAACAGGCATGTTATTGGCTAATCCATAGCCGCCTCTAGCAAAAGAGTTTCGGAGCGTCATTAGATTTCCGTCAGCCTTAGCAGGCGCTCCCATGATTTTCCACCACAGAGCCTCAAGCGAGAAAGTCGCGGGCATATCGTCCTTAGTGAGATTGGCAAAATCAACCTCGCCGGCTTTTCTTAAGTAAACCGGAGTGGCCTCTTTTAGAGCGTCTTGGGCGTAGAAATTCTCGACTTCGGCCGGAGATAATGCATCGGCTACCTGCGGGTCTACGTCAAAATCTCTGGCTCTTCGAAGACGCTCTGCTGTCTGCTCCGGGCTTTCCTTGGAGCTCATGGCCGCAGCCACTCCTTCTAAGGCTTCAGAACGGTTCTTGTCTGCGTAATAGTCTTTCAATAAATTAGAAGCCATTTAGGTCTCCAGAGTTGGCATAGTTAGGTTTTTCGTTTTCGAGTTCAACGCCCTTCATCCGCAGAATCAGAAACTCTTTAAAGAGCTGTGCATTAGTCAGCCTTTTTCCCTGATTGTTTTTGCGGATAGCCTCGGCGTAGGCCTCCGGTACTTTCCCGTCCATGGAGGAGAACCAGTCCGGATTTCGGCTAATCATGAGGTGGTAAAGCGCTTCTTGAACCTCTCCATCTTCAGGCGCCCTATCTTGGCCTTGCGCCTTAAGCCTCTGAGCCGCGTACTCTTGAAGCTGATAGAAGGCATCCAGGTTGCCGTGATTAGGAAGACTTTTAGCTTTAAGTTCTGCCAGGCTTTTTTTGCTGTCGAAGATGAAGCCACTGACGTCATAGCGGTTAGCCAGGAGATTTTTGATAAAGTCTTTCTTCTCCTCTTCGGTTAACTCTCTTTGCCTATAAGTCTGTTCAACGTTGATTTCGCGCTGAAGCTCAGAGAGAAGTACATCTGACTGATCATCGCTAAGGTCTTTGAATTTAGAGTTAACATTTTTCAAAATCGACTTAATGTTCTCAAGCTTTGCCTTCTGATACTCAGGCAAGCTCACACCGTTGGCAGCTGCCATGCGGGCCTGAGAAGCCTTGTCTTGGGAAGCCGTATCCTGCTCATGCATTTTGAGCCAGTTAGTCTCCAACTTATCCCATTGTTCAGCAGACAAGCGAAGCTTCATTCCGTTTAACTGCTCCCGGCTTAGGTTATAAAGGTCAGCCGGGCGCACGTCGTAATGGATAAACAACTCCTTATCTCCGCTAGTATCCCCAATCTGAATCTTATGGGCCCACGTGCGCATTTCCGCTTGCGTTCTCGGGTTCATCTGAGGAAGAAGCTGGAGAAGACGAGGGTCTTGCATATCGCCTCTGGTCTCAGAGAGAAAATTGACACAGCTGTTTAAGAGGTTTGTCTGCTCAAGAACGTAATCCTCGTTTCTTCTTTTCTGGTCAAGCACCAAGGCGTCAACAATCTTTTCCCGAGTGTTCGGATTGTCTCTAGCCTCAACCGAAACAGTAGAACCATCTCGCAGGGCTTCGTCTTCCAAGTCCTTTCTGGTACGGGTTCTCCGCAAAGCCTGAAAGTATCTTGGGTCTCCCGGAGAGATTTCTTTTCCGTCGCCTGCGTATGCCTTGCCTCCAAATTCTTTTTCAACCCACGCAGCCGCCTTATTAACGTAGCCTACAGCATCCTTTCCTACCAAAGCCTTGTAACCCAGCTTTCTTGCTTTGGCTCTGTGCTCCTCAGTCCCAAAGTATTTTCTCCAGCCTGAACCGTCTCCTCCGTTTTCTTTGTCCATGCTGACCGCAAGATTGACGTTGCCTCGTCCTGCGTTGTAGGCGGCTGCCGCTTTTAAGAGGTCACCTTCATAGAACTTTATGTGGTCAGTAATAATCTTGATTCCGATTCGCTCGTTAAAGGCCGGGTCGTACTTAATCTTCTCTTGTACCTGAGCTCGGGTAAGCTTGTCTCCCAAGGCTCGGGAAGCTTCGTAAGCAGCCTCTCCGCTGACTTGGAATTTGCCGTAACAGAAGTCCTTGGGGTCCTTGGGAGTTTTACCGTTTGAGTACTTTCCGATTAAGACCTCGTCGTCATAGATAACGTTTCCTCTGTCGTCCTTCTGGATTTTGCCGTCGGTACCTCTGCGGGGAACCTGCTTAAACTGACGGTTGCCGGATTCTTGTCCGGAGATAAATCCAGTACCGAACTTCACACCAAGGCCGGCAATTTTCTCTTCGTCTAAAGGCCCGGCCAAGGCAGAAGCCATTATGGTTTCCGGAGTATCTTCGTGCTTCTTTCTGACTTTTTGCACGAGCTGATCGATCTGATAGCCCTGAGAGGCGGCGCGAATTTTCTCTCCGTAGTCTCGAACCTTCTCAGGCGTCATGTAATCGGCATAGGTGCGCAGAAGTCCACCGGCCTGCTCAGCTACTGCCGGATTCTTTTGCGCCTGAAAGAGAAGAGTATCCAGAGCATTACCTACCGCAAGCGAAGTAGCTTCATTTGTCTTAACCCCAACTTCCTCCGGACTCCAGCCATGGATTTTTCCGAGCTGGCTTACGTTTTCTTCAATTTCTCCAATCTGTCTGCCAAGCATTCCGGGATTGTCTGCGTAAAGCCCGGTGGCCCGCTGAGCCAGAGCAATCCGATTGTTGACAGTACTCTTGCGATACTCCTGAGACTGAAGAAAAGCATGGCTCATTGCCTGGTCATAGTTGGAGTTGTAAAGCAGTAGAGCTTTTCTGGAAAAGAGTTCCTGCTGGTCTGGCGTAAGGTTCTTTGAAATTTCTCCTCCGTATCGTCTGGCATCAGCATCTACTCTATCGGCCAGCCCCATGCCGTTCTCGTCCCTTGCAAGAGCATCGCCCTGCAGGAGACTTCTCCAGCCGTCGCTTTGTCCTTTTTCTCCAAACTCCTTTTGGATCATGTAGCGCTTAAGGTTGTAGAGCGCATCATCGACTCGAACGTTGTCTTGCTCTTCCTTGAATTTAGCCGCCAGCCTTAAAGCAGGCGTCGTATCAAATTTCGGAGTTTTAATCTGAGAGCCGTAGTCTGTAAAGCCCATCGTTACAGGCTGGTTGTTCAGCGCAAGCTGAGGGCCTCCGTAAACTGGAACTTTAGCCATGCTTACCTCCTAAGTCCGTATTTGCCGTTAAAGAGATACCAATTGCTGGCGACTTGAGTAGCACCGTTTAGCCCTGCGCTAAGAGCATGAGCCCCAGCCATAGAAGAGTTGGCAGAACTAACAGAGCCTAAGGAGCCGGCCTGAGCACCGTATTCCAAAGACTTCCTGTTGTAGCCCCAGGCCGCCTGCATAGCGTTAAAGCGTGCGGTCCACACATCCATCTCTTTATCAAGGTCGGTGTTGGCCGCTACTTCTGCCGTGTTACCCACTCCAATAGCCACGCCGTTGGCAGCGTATCTGGCTCTCTGGGAACCCTTAATCTGCCCCGCTCTTCTGGTTACTTTGGCTATCTGTTGTTCGCCTTGGCGGTATGCGGTCTCTGCTCCCATGCGCATAATTTCCGCATTGTCTCGGGCGATTTCGGCCTGCTTCTTTTGAACGTAAGCGGTGGTTTTTGCTCCGACAAAAGCAGAGTAAATTCCGCCGATTGCTTGCCCGATGGAGGCTCCGAGCATGATGCTGTTCAGCCCTCCTATTGAGCTTGCAGGTGTACTTTGCGCCGCGCCGATATTGATAACGCCTAAACCATCGGGGCCAGACGGAGCGCACCCAATGGAAGCCATGTGCTCTCGAAGAGCCGGAGTCATGTTTGTAATGCCTGCCATAAGAATCCTTTACTGAGCTAAATCACAAGTAATCCCAACAAGGGTCAAAGGAAGCGGGTCTTTTTGTCGGAGAACAAGTTGGCCAGATGGACTCCAGGAGCCGGGAAGGGGAACGTCAATCTCGGTGCTTAACGGCTCGGGAGGAACGCCATATGGTTCATCAAATCTTTGCTTGGCCTCAGTTAAGTTCTCAAAGCTCGGGCCAACGAAGATTCCGCTGGACTGATAAACCTGCATCCATACTCTGTTGACGTTTTTCTGGTGGCCACGGCCAAAAGAGCCGTCTTGCAAATTAACCAGCAGAGGCAGAGTCTGAAGCTCAGAAGTGATAGGCAAGCCGATATGGATTTTTTGAGCAGGCACCTCAAGCGTAATTTTTCCGTCTACTACTTTTCTTCTCGGAAGCACAGCCCCGTCGGCCAAGATAGCGACTTCGCAGCCTTCCAGATGCCCAAGGCCCGTGACAGTTTGAATTTCCGCTCCTACGTAGGTGGCACCGCTGTCAACGTGGAAGCAGTTATCTAGTCCTTTGTAAAGTCTCTCGTGCATCCTTTCCACATAGCGCACGGTTTGACCATTAATCGTTCTGCGCACAACCGCATACAAAATGTCCTCATCTCCCTCAGGCACAACAGCAACTGACTCAAAAGCCCCTTGCTCAGTATCGTGCCTGTGCCAAGCGCTTACCGCTTGCTCAGGCATGTAAGTCAACCCAAGAAGAGAGCCGTCGCTCATTGCGCACCAGATGATCGGATGAGGGCTCATTGCCAAAGCCATATCGTTGACCCTTGCCTTCTCGAACAGATGAGGGGCAAAAACACACAGATCATTGACTGCGAAACCGCCCATCTGCCAGTTGTAGCCCATCTCGATGACGTGACCTCCTCTTTCAGCAACGTAAATCATGTTGGACTTAATTAAGAGAGGCTGAACCTCAGAAGCCCCTTGATAGACTTGAGGCTTAGCCGATACAGACTCCGGAGTAATAATGTCGGAATTAGCCGGAGAAAGACGGAAGATTGCGCTCTCAGAAAGTGCCAGAAGCTGCGATAAAGGTACCAAATGTTTAATCCTGGATACCTTCTGTGCAGCGATTTTGAATTTAATCCGGTCGTCATCGAGCACAGGGATATGGTAAGCCATATCGTTTTCCGTACCCGAGCGGGTCATCCAAACAAACTGAGGCCGGGCGACGGAGCCGGCATAACACTTTCTCTGCTCGAAATATGCTACGGCACTTGGAGCACTTGCCCCTTCGGAGACCTTAACCGAAAAGCTCGCTCCGGAGCCTTGAGAAGAAGAGACTGAGACCGTCGGATTGGTGTAGTCTGCCCCGCCATAGTTGACCTGAACGGCCGTAATCTTTCCGTTGGAAACTACGGGCGTCAACTGAGCACCAGAGCCCGTACTGTCAGAAACTTGCAGAGATATCTCGCCTTCGTCAGTGCTGAGTTCCGCCTTAGCAAACCGGGAAGTAGCCAGCCCTTGGATAACGATAAGAGAGTTCGGACCATTGACGCCGTAGACTTCAAAAGCGTTGACCGCCGTTCCGTCTTTGTAGAACTGAATATAAGGGCTGGAGTAATCTGAACCTTGCTTGGTGAGCTTAAATCCGGTGACATAGACCGTTGAATACCAAGTATATGTATCCCCATTGTCACTGCTGGAATAGTCATACCATTGACGCTTGACCAACTCTAAAGAAACCTCTGCCCCAGTACCTGAGCCGTGGTCTAGAACTTTTGCTGTAATTTCCGGATAGGCAGGATAGTTTGTGCTGCCGCCGGTTATGTACGAGCAAAAGCCTAAGTGCTCGGTACCGGGCAAGCCTTCCTTATCGATATAAGCGTTTCTTACTTTGCCGGTAATCGCGTAGCCCGAACCTCCATTGAGTACAGTTACAGACGATATGGCTCTAGTGGAAAAAAGAGCATCGTATCTGGGAGGAGTTATGCCGTCGTCTGCGTCAATGCGGTTGTCCTCGAAGCTTGTGGACTCGGTCTCGCCAATATAGCCGAACACCCCGGCCGTGGACTTATAGACACGGTAGCGTGAAGCTCCGGGAACAGCTGTCCAGCTAAGACGGTTTAAGGCGTTATCCCACCAAAGATTACAACTGACTGATGCGGGTTGACTAGGGGCGCTCTCCCTTTGTCCTTCTTCAGTATCTTCGATAGCCGTAACCTTATAGCGGTAAGTAAACCGGCTGTCAGATTCGTTGCCGTTTGCCACATACTCTGCTTGAGTAATTGTCGGGGGAGAGAGCGGAGCCTGGAATACAACATCTACTAAACGCCAGTCGTATGGGCCATGGCGTCTTAATTCCTTAACCGGATAGCTCGGGTGTACCAGGGTCATCACGTCAGCTGACTGAGCGTAATGAATTACGAATAGGTCATCAGAGATATAGGGTGTAGCTATCTCGTAAGGTGCACCGCTTTCAGTCAGCAGAGTTCCTCCTTTCGAGTGGAAACGAATGTAGTGATGACCGAACTCTAAAATCATAGTGTCGGTCGAAGAGAACTCAAAAGCAATAAGTCTGGATGGCTTGTCTGCGTATTTGGCGGGACGGACAAATTCGAAACCTGAACGATTCTGTACCGGCCCTTGAGGCAGACAGATAAAGTTTCTGCATACCGCCAATCCTGTTTTGTACTTATCGTTGTCGATACGCCCGTACATAGACGGAGAGACTTCCCCTGTAAAAGCCGATTGGAGTGTTCTAAGAGCCATACCTACCTCACTGCAATCCATGGAGCAACATGCATGAGAGGCTCATAGTGCTGCCCTGCATCTTTCTTCATGGCTTCGGCCAAAGCCTCTCTGTACTTAGAATTAAGCGCCGCTGTTATCTGAAGACCTTCCTTGCCCTTAATTAGCGAGCCGGCTAAGGCTTGCGCCAAATGCCAAGCTAAGGCATCCACAAATAGAGGAGGAAAGGAGCCTACCCCGGGTTCAGCCATAATGTACTGAATGACCGGAAGAGGAACGTCCGTATAGAGAACCGGAGAACCGTCGTATCGCTCAACCACAAACGGAGGGTTCTGAGGCCATGGTGCTCTTTGAACCCTATTGGGCCGCACTGAGATAACTCTTTGGCAATCGCTTGGAAGCGCATACATACCTTTCCAGCCGTGCAGCTCTTTTGTCTGAATCTCAGCCAAAGCCGCTCTTCTTGTAGCAAACCTCCAATCGTGAGCCTCCAAGAGAATACTTACGGAAACCGGGTAGAGCAATGCACACTCTCTTGCATGCACGCTTCCTTCCGGCGGGTCGATGCTCGTTATTGAGCCCTGCTCTCCCACTCTTGTCAGAGCCAAATTACATACTGTCACTTCACTGGCCATAACTGCCGTCCTTTAAAAAAGGGCGCCTGCCTAGAGCGCCCTAAAACCCCACAACTTCAAAGGAGAAAAAATATTTTGCTAAATGACGTACTGCTTAGAAGGTGCTTCCTTAGCGGCGTACCAATGGTCGCTGCTTGTGGTAATGAAAGCTCTTACCGTGCCTCCTGTTACGGTGCCGCTAAAGTAAGCCTGAACGTACCGACGGCATTTCTCCGGCAGAAGAAGGTTTACTTGGGTACCGGCCTCGGGCGCGTCAAGTTCCATCGACTTAACGACGTCGGCATAAGTGCCGTCGGCGGTATCACAGTCCTGTACCGCAAAACTAATCTTGCCGGCAATGTCTTCCATAACTTGGAAGACAACGGTAAGGATTCGGTTCATGCCCGGAGTCGGGGCAGCTTGACCAAGGTCAATCTGATTGGCAGAAGCGGCTGCTGCTGTAAGCTTTTGTCCTGCGTCCGGTGTTAACAATAAAAGTGCGTCTTTAATCATCTGGTTCTCTCCTACGGGGTAGTCGATGTGTCGGTCTGAGTATTGTCCGAACTTGTTGTCTTAGTCGGGAACGGAACACGCTTTTCAGTCGGCTCGAGAGCGTCCACGATACGGATAGGAATTCCCGCATACTTAAGAACCGGATGAGCCTGCGCAACTTCGCTTAAAGAAAGCTGTACGTTTCTGCGGTTCGTGCTCTGAGCTTCCAATGCATTGCGAACCTCACGGTTGCAGTAGAAAGCCAAACGCCCTGTAGTTAGGTTAGGCAATCTATTCTTAGCCTTCATAAGCAAACGAATAAGGTCTGTACCACCGTCGTTCTGCGGATCGTCGGTAAGTTTTTCCATATCAATGTTGGCAATACGGACTACGAATCTCCAGTCACGCAGAACCAAACCGATATCCCAATCGTACTTAGTTCCCAAGCACAGATATTTGCCGCCGTCCGGATCCGTTGTCAGGTACTCGCCAAGGTCGGTATGGGTGATACCCGCGCGGGAGCCTTTTGGATAAGTAGTAAACAAAGTTCTCGGAGACCAGCACAAAAGCCATACAGAAGTAAGCTTATTACCTTTACCTCCAGCGTCGATAACGTTCTTAGCGTTTTCCGCCTTCTCTGGGATTCCCGTGCAGAAGCGTGGAGACAAGCCGAAAATCTGTTCCTTACCAGTCTTGTCATTGCCGTAGAGAATTGCTCTTTGGACTTTCTGAGACATGGCCTCGATAAAGGCGGAGTCCTCGGTCAATCGCCACAGGCCGGACCAGCCGTTAATCTGCGCAAGCTTCTTATCGATTTCAGACATAGCAGAGAGCATACCGATGGAATCTTTAATCTGTGCGGTTGTAGATTTAGACGGCTGAACACCATAGTTAAGCAGTCTCCAGGCTACTTCCGGCAAACCTGTACGCACGGTGGTTAAATGCTCGGTTACACCGTTAGCTTCAATAGAAGTCATGTCAGGAAGCATTTCGTTGCTCTCTGTCATCATTTCGATGATTTCAGCGTCGATCTGCTTGTCTCCGTCTAAGCGGGATACAACATCCGCTAATGTTGGGTTTGATGCATTGAGTACGCCCATTTAATTACTCCTTGAAAATTTTATTTACCAGCGCATCGGAGAGTTCGGGTACAGGGCTTCCAGACCTTTTTGGCGAGGTACTGGTGCTCCGGTAACAGCGGAGTCCTGCGAAGTCATCTTCCCGATGCGGTAGAAAAGACGAATGACTTCCGGGTGGTTGCAAAGGCCGGAGTTATTGAGAATCTCACGGAGCTCCGGTGTAGCAAGTTTCTGATAGGCACCTACGGCAATTCCTTTGTTTGCTTCAAATGAAGCCCCACCAAATTCAGGGTCGGCTTGAGAAGCTTTGAGCCACTGTCCAGCCTGAGCGATTAAGTCGCCTCTTAACTTTGCCGCCACAGAAGGAGCCAATGAGTCGAGAACCTTTTGAGCCTGCTCTTGAGAAAGACCTGCTTCTTTCGCCGCAGTGCTGAAGCCTTCAATGCTTGACGGGTCAATTGCCGGATTTTCTCCGAACTTGAAAGGCTCGTAGTTCTCCGGGGCCCCTGCGGGTGCAGGTGCTTCTTGAGCTTCTTCTGCTTTTTGCTCGGCATTGATGCCGCCCAAAGCGTTAGGCATTTCAGAGGCTTGTGCCTGCTCTTGAGCCGGAGCCCCAGCAGCCATTGTCTCTGAAGGCTGTGCCTGCTCTAAGCCTGTCGGGCTAACCTGACTTTGTTCATCTGCCATTGTTTCTGTTCCTCTGTCATTACAAAATATTGTTTCGGGCAAACTCTTTGGATTTCAGATAAGAGCCAATACCCTGTTTGTTTCTTTCCTTCTTCAAAGGCCATCGCCAAAGCCACTTCCGGCATGCGGGGGTTAAACGTGGAGAGAAAAACGCCGGACATTGAAAGCAGTCTCCACGCAATGCGTCTTCCCTCCTCAGAGTTCATGAGCCAGTTCAAGTCCCTGTCCTGTTCTTCTTGTTCAGCCTGGGAGTAGCGAGCCTGCTCCAGCTTGATCTGCTCTTCCTGCTCATAGTTTCCGAGCGGGTCGTAATCTTCTTCAAGAATCATCTAAGCAGGCTCCATACAAAGGCTGCCTCGATAACTACTGTCATCCAAAGAGCGCACTGCGCCCATAGACGTATAGATCCGTTTTCCTTAAAGAGCAGTTTTTCTATCACCTTTACCGCTTCCTTTGATATACTTATCTCCATGGTCGATGTTCCTATATCTCTAATCGACTACCGCCGCTGACTGATCCTCAGCGGCATTTTCTTTTCTACAAAATCAGGCTCAAAGCCTTACAGAAAGCAAGAAGCGAAAGTGCTAGCAAAAGAGCGTTTATCATCCAGCAAAACGCTTCTGCCTTCTTGGGTAATCCTCGGGTTGTAAGCAGTCTGTACATTCTTTGGCCTAAATCAATCCTTGTTATAATTCGCATATCAACTTAGTGTGTTTAGGTTGATCGGGCGCTTGAGACTGCAATCTCGAAGCGCTTTTTTATTTCTGCCCATTATCAGATACTTTTTTCTCGTTATGTAGACAGCACAAAGCCCCGTCAGTAGGGCTTCGCAAGAAAAGTAGTTTTTAGTAGCCGGCAAAAGAACCCATAATTTCATCCGGCGATTGGCTTTGAAGACTGTCAGCACTAATGCCTAAGTTCTTTGCAACGTTAGCTCCTTGCTGCATCATCGCCATCTGTTGAGCCGCTTGTTCCTGCTCGGCTCTTTGCTGACGAATAAGAGCCACCTGCTCTCCTGAGACAATAAAGCGAGGGTCCACTCCCAGAGCGTCTGAGTAGTAATCAACCCAGAAGTCGCCGTTAAATTTATCGAGCATTTCCGGCTTCATCCCTGCAAGTACCCCGAGGTTCTGGGTGAAACGGTCGATGGAATTTGTAGTAATGGCTTTCTGAGCTTGAGCCAAAATGGAGATAAACTCAACATTTACCGGGGCCCCTTGAAGCTCTTCTGGCACCGGAGGAAGCATATTGGTTTGAACCATCCTCTCAAAGGTAAGAGAAATCAACGGGTCCAGAGCTTCCGAATTAAGACGCTCCAGTACCGGCCCCATCAGAATCATCTTCTCTTCGTGCCGTTCTGCCACTTCTGTGGCTGTCATCGTCTTGTCGGTAGAGTTAGCCATCATCATGAAGATATCGCGATAGAACGTCTCGTTGATGCGTTCTCGGGTATCTTGAATGTCTTGGAGAAGAAAATCCAATCGCAGAGGAACTTCAAAAGCAGAACGGATATTCTGAGCCTGCGCCGGGTTGCTGTAGTACGTTACTCCTCCGGGAAGGATATTTGCCCCAGAGTTTTTAAGCTCCGCAGGCATAAGCACCGGAGGATTGGTTTGGTAGTCGATAGCCTGAGACTTTCTCTTTTGTTCAAGCTGAAGCTGTTTTAAGTCACCCAAAGCTTCCATCCCCGGAGAGTTTCCGTAGATATCGCCTCCGGTAACGGACCAGCGGGCACAAAGCGCAGGAAAGTTTCTAAAGCCTGTTTCTCTTAGAACCTTGTCCTCAGAGCTTTCCACTTCAAAATAAACGCTTCTCCAAGGCATGTTCTTGTTGTCGTGCTTTCTTGGGTCGTAGTTCAAACGAGGTTCAATGGCGTTGATAACGTGTACCCAGTCATCTCGCCTGCCGTCGTGGTATCTCTTGCGCACGGATTCACTGACGTTTTCTAAGCCAAACTCTCCAACAAGCATGGATACCGTCATACGGAATTCCCGGTACAGGGTATCGACTTGTCCTCTGGAATCGGTCGCTATGGCAAATTCTCCGATTGTCAGAGGCATACAGTGGATTACACGCTCGAAATCATCCAGAATAATAGTTGCACTCGTCCCAAAAGCCCCAAGCTCTTCATAGGCCATTTGGAGCGCTCTGTAGACATTGGACTTGTAAAAGACCATCTGCATGAGACTGGTTACCTGGCTCATCCAGGTTTTAACAGCATAGCTCTCATCGAGTTCGGGATTTAGTGTTGTAAGCCGAAACCAAGGCCGAGCGGGGCTTGTCATACCGCTCATCATTCCGCCCGATAAAGTTCTAAGCGCACGGGTGCCGGTATTGTCAAGAATCGCACGGTAGGCACTGCGGTTTCCCTTGTTGTTCGAAGAGGGAAGGAATCTTCCTGAGCGAGGCAGTAGCACTTCGCTAATTTCCCTCCAATGCGGCATCCAAGAGGAGCGCTCGTTTTTTAGTTCATCCCAACGGGAACGGACCTGAGTTTTCAGGCTTTCCATAGACTAACCTCCTAAAAGGCTCGTACCTTTTCCGAGCTTTAGCTGATTGGGGTCTACACCTAAGGGACTAGTAAGCGTCGTGCCTCCAGTCTCACCGGCGCTGTTCTGATCAAGAATGGAAGTGATGTCGGCTTGGTTTTGATTCTGCCGGGCAAATTCCGATTTCTGCTGGTTAAGTGCCTTACGGCTGGCCTCTGCCTGCTGATCAGCTGCTGATTTCTGAGCCTTGCTGGATTTGTGGGCCGAGTACATAGAGGCCCCGGCTCCGATAGCGGCTGAGGCAATTGAGGCTCCGATAACCGTTGCTGTTGTCACTCCTGACATAGTTCTTCTCCTTGTAAAACATCATCAGTAAATTCTTTTCGCGCTTCTTCCAAGCTTTGGGCTTTAGTAGCAAAGACCATAACCAGTTTGGTAGGAGACAGGGTTCTAAAAAGTGTTTTCCTTCCTGCCGGAGAGGTAAAGCTTGCAAAACCGTCCACAGCAGCAGTTCCCTTGCTAAGCGTCAAAACACAGCGTCCGATTACTAGCAGCGTGGTAGGAACCTTCATCAGTGCTCCGGCAAGCACCACGTTTTCTGGGACAAAAGCCGTTCTGGTGTAGACACCTTCGTGAAGTGTCTCTTTAATATCGATTTGAAGCTGAGGCTCTCTTTTGAGAGCTTCTTCGGCCTGACGCACTGCTGCTAGTTCGCTTGGTGTTAGAGCGGCAATTTGCATACGCCCTCCAAGAAAAACACAGAGTTAGTCTTCTTTGCCTTGCGGGCAAGAAGCTCTTCAAGTCTTGACCCCGCAGGAGCTGAGACATATAGCCCCGGTGCCCCGTTAGAAAGTGCAGTTTGCTTTGCCCACTTTAAGAGCTTTAACCCATTGATGCCGTTTCTAAATTCTTTGCTCAAAAACAAGCTTTCCGTTGCCGCCAGCGGTTCGTCTTTAAAGTGCGGAATAAAAGAAAAGGCTACGGAAACAAACCCGACTAAAACTCCTTCAACAAAAGCTCCTGCCGCTTTGATAAGGCCTAGCTCTTCTAGACGTAGATACTGCTCCTTACTCGGAGGGGCAGAGGAAAAAGCCTCATTAGCGCATTCTTGGGAATACTCCTGAATCAAAGCACTAGACTCAGGAATGGAGAAAAACTCCCGCACACCTAAAGATCGGATTTCAATCGTTACCATTTTCTCTCCGGATACAGAAACTTTTTTGGGGCATTGTCCAACAGAATTTTTCCGTTATGTAGACAGCTCATGAGAAGGGGTCGTAGGCATTACGGTCTAGTGCTTGAGTGTTCTCAACTCTTGCCTCCTGCTCGTACTCTGATAGCTCATAGGCAAAAGTCAGAGCCAAAGCGTCTGCGATGTCCGGAGAGTGCAGGCCGCGCTTTTTCATTGAGTCCTTGCTTTCAAGCTTGATGGCTCCGTTAGGCAAGACCTCGTATTCGGGAGAAATTAAATCAGACATCAGTGCCTCGTCTTTCGGTAGCAGACCTTTACTCTTAATCCACTCCTTCATCCTGCCCCACATCTCATCTCGCTTGTACCGGTAGGTTGTCGGGTCATCGGCTCCCCAGCCAAAGTTGACGCCGTAGACCTCGGTGTAGCCGTCATCCTGCAGCACGTCAACAGGGCCCCCGCCAACTCCGCCCTCATCGACATGGACTCTGACCTGCTCAAAGCCAAGGCGCCGAATCTTTGCGATAGCAGCCTTTACCTTGGTTACAACTTGCACGGTTGAAAGCCCGCTATACCTCTCAAACGGCATTCTCCCATCCCTTCCGAGCCGATAGTAGATAACTGTCTCATCGTTGCCGTATCGGGCCACGTCCACACCGATAAGAGCCATTGAAGCACGCAGACCGCCTCCGGGTCTTTCCATTGCTTCCTGCACGGTGTTGGTGGGGATAAACTGCGCACTGGATGCATTCGGGAACTCGCCTCGCACACGAACCCGGAAGAAGTCGGAATCGTCTCCATACTCTTCCAGCCACTGCTCAATCTGTTTTTTGTTGGTGATTTGGCAAGTTCGAGAATCGACTTTACGAAGCATCCAGAACTTTGCCTTGGAGTGGAAGCAGTCGTAAAAACGTCCGGAGGAACGAGTCGGGTTTCCAAAGAGAAACATCATCGGCTCGCCGTCAGTCAAACCGCCTTCTGCAACCTCGTAAATAGCCGCCGGAATAGCTGAGGCCTCGTCGAAGATGTAGAAAGGAGTGGAAGAGGCGGCATGCAAGCCGGCAAAAGATTCCGCGTTTTCTTCTCGGCAAGTCAAGGCGTCCACTCGCCAAGACTCAGGAGCCTCCTTTGAGACGATAGAGGTGGCCTTAATCTCGAACATATCGGCAACCAGAGACCGCCTCATCCACTTTGTGATTTCAGCCCATGTCTTTGTCTCCAACTGGTTGGCCGTGTTGGCCGTAACTACTCCTTTACAGTTGGGCCGAGTAGCCATAATCCAGCAGACAAGCCAAGCTGTAATTGTCGATTTTCCGATACCGTGCCCGGAGCTCACGGCCATACGGATTGGATCCACGGCATTTGCCCCGTCAAAGCCTCTTTCTCTAACCGCCTTGCCGATATCATCAAGCATTTCGCAAGCCCAAGCATCCGGTCCGAATTTACAGTTAGGAAATCTTTGGGACCAAGGTTCAAGAAGTCTTACTACAGAAGTCTCCGGTAAGTCTCCCCAGGGAAAAGCCCACATCACAAACCGCAGAGGATCGTCGTAACAGCGCGCCAGCTCAGCATAAATCGCTTCTTGAATTTCTTTCATGAAAAAGCCCACCAAATTCTGATGGGCATATCTTGAGGGAAAAGGTCGTCGTTATGTAGACAGTTTCAGCTTGCTAGTGTTTCGGTGAAGTAAGAGGGATAATAGGGACAGACCCTCACACCTTTAGGAGAATGCCATGCCTCTTACAAAACAGGAAGTCACCAACTATTTCTTTTCTAAATTTAAGCGACCGACCTGCCCCCTTCTGCCAAGAAAGAGACTGGGAAGTAGCAACTTTTCCTTCTGGCGGCCTCGCTTTCTTTAGCCCGCTTGAAGCCAGCTCTGAGGAAGCTCTAGAAGTGATCGACCTTGGTCTCATTAACGGAGGACCTCCAGCTACCCCCGCCCATGCGATCCCTTCCCTTGTAGCTGTCCGATGTGGTAACTGTGGGTGGGTTGCTTACTTTGACTGTCAAAAAATAATAAAGGACGACAAACATGTACGTTAGTAATGAACTCATTTGGCAAAAGCTTGAAAAACTAGACAATAAAATTTCAGGCGACTCAGGGCTTGCTGCTCTTAACAGCAAAGTAGAAGCTTTGAATACCCGCATAGCTGGCGTAGAAACCCGTTTAGCCAAGGTTGAATCCTCTTTAGACAAGAAGTTAGATTCATCTGCTTTTTATTGGTTTAGCCGTATTTTGATTACGGTTCTCATAGCTGCGTTTGCCGGCTTAAGCGGTTGGATGTACTTCCTTCACCAATAAAGGTAAAGCCCCGTTGGGGGCTTCCAAGTTTAGTTCTTCATCATCTCCAACTCAGCAACTGCCGCTCTGGCATCTACCAAGGTTCGAAACAGACAAAGCACTAGAAGATTCATTCCGCTAACCCTAAGAGAAATTTCTTCCGGAGTTGCCCCTCTCTCATAGGCTTCTCTGGTCATTCGATGGGTTGCTTGTGAGCGGCTCTCCTCCGTGCCGTTAACCCAATCGGAAGCTTCTTCATCTCCAAGAATTTCTTTCAGAGTCTTAGAAATCTTTCTCTTCAAAGCATCCGGCTGAGACTCCATTACCTTTATAAAATCAGTGAAATCTGCCGCAGTAAGTTGACCGTTTACCATAATTCCTCCTCTTCGTCTTCTCTGAGCTTGACACCTTGGAACATCCATGCGTTTCCGTATAGTCGTCCTTTTTCCACCTTCCCCTTTAATCTGCGCGTAAAAAGTGTCTTGGTATAGTGACCGACCTCCTCTTCTCCATCACGTGCCCATCGAAGAAAGTCTGCCCACGCATCCTTTGCTTTCAGTCCTTCTCCGGGAACGATCTCACAGCTCTCGAGCCTTTCAGTTCTCCAGCGTTCTAAAACGTCAGAGCCTTCTCTGAGTTTTTCTTTTGAGTATCTGACTTCATTCGGTACCTGAAGGCCATTTTTACGATAGCTCTTCAATCCTTCTAGGAGCCAATTCAAAATGCCGGGAAGTTCTTCCCTGAGTTCATCCGTAAGGTTTAGGTTCTTCTTGATCTGCGGATCCTTATCAAAGTTCCTCGGGAACTCCAAGAACACAAGACGCCTCCAAATTCCATCGTCAGTCGCTTTAATTACCGGCAGATGGTTAGTCGACAAAATCATGGTCCAAGTCGGGTCAATGGTCTCAACCTTGGAGGAATACATCTGACGAGCTACTACCGGGTCTCCTCCGGTCATGCTCTTAATTCCGGACTCATTAAGCCTCGCACCTTCATCTGTCTCTTGCCCAACCACAAGTCTTGCGCCTTTAAGAGCGATGAGATCAGCCCTAGCACCGCCAACAGTTGAGGCTCCCTTGACGATGGAAGCAAAAGTCTCTGAGCTGATAGCACGATAGTATTCTCCGAAAACTCCTGCCAAAATTCGCATAAGCGTAGATTTTCCGTTGCAGCCTGCACCGTGAAGAATGATAAAAAGCTCCTCCTTAGTTGTGCCTGAGAGCGCATAGCCCATAAGAACTTGGAAAAATTCAGCCAGTCTCTTGCTCCCTAAGCACTCCTCAACAGTTCTCCGCCAAAGAGGACACTGAGCATCAGGGTCATAAACGACAGAAGAGCTAAGAGAGATTTTCCGGCGCTTGTCCGGAGGAAGAAACTCTCCGGTCGAAAGATCAATATCTCCGTTATCCACGCCGAAGTATCTGATGTCTTGATCAAAATCACTGGCTTTCACAAGATGCTCAAACTCACGCTTCATGTTGGTTACCACTCGGGAAACCAGAGAAGAAGCTTTAGCTTTGAACTTGCCGTACTCGGACCAAGCGGCTTTTTCTAGTTCTTTCGGGGCATCTTTTGCCGCGCGAAACATCAAGTGCTCAATGTTCTGGGCAGCTAAGGCAGTAAAGTATTCGTTGCTTACACGGTCCCAGTGTTTGCCGTTAAAGAAAAACCATTCATCGTAACCGTCTATCTTCTTTAGCTTGCCGTCAAAGATTCGGTAGAGCCTCTTAGAAAGGTCCAGTTCTGTTACCCCGTTTTCAAAATTGTCATGGTACTTATTAAACTCTTTGATGAGCCAGCGCATGGTGATTGGGTCGTCTCCAGCTCCTCTGTTGAAAGTGCTCCACTTGTAGGACAAAGCGTCAAAGCCTCGATAGCCTTCTTTGTCTAACGCCCACTCGTTCCAAATGAGCATGGCTTCTTCGTCACCTTGAAACTCAAAGTGCAACGCCATACCCACACGGATGTAAGTGTTGTAGTCTGGATGCTCAATCTTGGCGCCCATCACAATTTCTCTGGCCTGCGATAAGGTCAGTCCGCACGGTTCTGTACCAAAAGGATCATCTGAGCTGCTGGCCCCGGATCCGCTGGGACCGACAGGTTTGTAGCCGTGCTTGAGTGCTATTTTCTCAAATGCCTCGATAAGTTCGTCTACTCGTTTGGCGCTGATGACTTCAAGCTCACTGGCCGGATAGCTAGCTGGTTCGTAGCCGTCTTTTCCGTAGTCCCACACGTAAGGCATCTGAGTTTTCTCATGAATGTGGTAGGCCACAAACTGCTTGCCCTTGCCTAGAACTTCAAAACGAATAAGCTCGCCGTTCTTCTCAAAGAACTTTCCGGCCTTGCTTTTCCAACCTGCTTCCTCGGCCCTTAGAGCTACCGCCTTTCTCGGAGCGCTCCCCGTTCTGCTTAGGAAGGTTTCGAAGAAGCCTATTTCGTTTAAAATTTCATCGACAATGTTCTTATCCGAACAGTCAATGTCTAAACAGCAGATAGGCATTTCTCCGACACCGCAGAGTATTCCAACTCCAGCAGACTTTTCGGGATACTCTGCGCATTCCTTTTCTGTCAGCGGATTCTCCTGCCAGGCTTTTCCAATTGGAGCTTTTGAGTTAGGACGGATAGCTACAACTTTGTAGCCGTTGGCCACTGTCTTAGGGCCAAGTTCTCGAATGTACGATTTAGTCACTGCTATCCTCCTTGAGCCCAGTCAGTCCGCTCTCTTCTCGCAGGGTTTCTATAACCAGCTTTCTAAGTCCGCGCTCTACTAAAACCGAGCCAGTGACCTCTCCTTTTACGGTCCGAGTCACCGTTGACACCGCTACCCCAAGCTTCCTAGCAACATAAGCAGAAGTAAAACCTCGTTCCTGCAAAACGTTCACTAAGGATTTAGGCGTCCAATCCATACGTTATCTCCTTATAGAGCGAAATGAATATTAAAAGCAATATGAAAATCTTGCTTTTTAGTGTATCACTTTTATGCTAGATTAGTACTATATAAAGCAATAGAAGGAAATATCATGAACCAACTACAACACAACCTTCAGCGTCTTCTACAAGAAAATGGTCTCGCACCTACCGCTTTCGCTACAAAAATCGGATTACAGCCAACTACTGTTTTGAGAATCTTGTCTGGCAAAACCCTTCCTCGTCCTGGAACAATTGCGATGATCGCTAATTACTTCGGCTTAACTTCTTCTCAACTTACCGGTGACAGCTCGGACGGCATTCCATTTAGCTCCGAAACCCCGTTGATAACTAAAAAGCTCGTTCCGCTTCTTGCGCAAGACGGAGAAGATCTCACCTCAATCGTAAGGGAGCCTGCTTCGTTAAATGGTACGCATCAATGGGTAAATTTGCCGTTTTCCGTAGATGATGACAATCTGGAAATCGTTGCGATTACGGCCAAAGACTCGGCGTTAAAACCGACTATCTGTGTCGGCGATGTTGTGTATCTTCGGTGTAACGTAAATGACGTCAGCGATGTACCAGATGGTGCTTATGTTTTTGCTCAGTCAAAAGACTTCGACAGCCCAATCATTCGCAAATTCGTTAGGGGCAAGGACTTTGCTTCATCCTTTTTAGTTTCCACTAATCCTGACTGGCCGAAAGAAAGCACCAAATGCGACTACGTTCTGGGCGTAGTTATCGGCAGAAGCGGCAAGCTCTAGCCCTCGGCCCGCATGAATACGATTAAGTTTTGGGTTGACGTTGCGCAGATAGCGGTAGGAGCAGCCACATTAGCCCTTCTGGTAATGGCCCTCCTAGATAAAAGAAAAGCGCTTGCAGAGCAAAAAGAACTGGCTCTTGCCCGCAAGCGTCCACTTATCAACGTTAAATTTTCGAAAACAGCCTACCCTAATTCCTTTCCTGGAACTCTAGCGCCATATTTTCTTGATATTACCTTTCTTCCCTGTGAAGAGCCGGTAGTCATTGCAGAGGTTGAAACTCTCTTTGGAGGGTTCTTAAACGGCGGGTATTCCTTTGATCTTTTGCCCGACTCACAGCTTTCCGTATCTGCTACAGTCCCTCCTCCTGAAGATGCTAGGCTTGTATCCTCATTACCGGTTTTGTGGGTTCTGCCCTCAGCAAGGCTAGCCAAAAGCGAACAGTTCCACGCGCACTTACTTTCTACTGTGCTTAGTAAGCATTCAATAGACCGAAGAACCGCTGTGTTGCGGTTTCGAGACCCCAGTAAAAACATTGCAATCCAGGTCAGGATAACGATGATTAAAAATTCGATAATCAAAATCGAAACAAGCAATAATCCCACAGATTTCTCCAAATGGCCGGCCGAACTAGAGCAGAAGGTCAGCCTTTTCTGAACAAACGATCATCCGTATACTGCCTGATACCTACCGTTATACCCCGCACCTCATCTAACTGATTAGAGAGCTTTAACCCAAGAAAGAGCACCACGGCCATAAAGCATGCTCCCTCGATAAGCAGAAAAAGAAGTAAATAGTCAGTCACAGTCATTCAGAGCCTTGCAGTCTTTTCCGGGCAGATAAAATGGCTTGCGCCCGGCTGTCGTTCATCGCTACTTTCAGGGTGTCGCCGTACTTATCCGGCGCCCACTTCTTGAGCAGTTCGAGCCTTGCGTTAAAGGCAAGCTTTCTGGCGTAGACGTTGTCAAACCTTTTGACCGCCCGAACAACCGAGCCGTCAGCTGCGGTCGTTTCGATTACCTCCTCGACGAACTTCGGGCAGGTGGCAATCTCAAGGGCCTCTTCGGCTAAAACGTCGTTTCTCAGAGACTTAGCCTCTTCCAAGGCCTTGGCAAACTCCGGGTCTTTACGGGCCAGCCTTGCTACAGCTCCTGCTCCAACCTTGGCCTTCTTGCACCAGTCGGAGATGAGACCTCCGTTGGAGATGAACTCAAGCAGACAGGCTCTGCGAGATACCGTCCACTGTCCTGACTCTGAGACTGGGATCGGACCGGTGGGCCTTGTATGCAGAGGCATTACCGCCTCTTTCATCTCAAGCCGTCCGCCCCACTCCCGTTGCTCTTTAACCGGTTTCTTGCGCCTTTCGTTGACAATGCGCTTTAAGGCCTTCTCGGCCTCTTCGGCGTTCTGGGCTCCCGTGATGACTTTACGGATTCGCATCTTCGGCGTTGCGTCAGCGTCCACGTCTCCTCCAGTATCGAACGTTAAAGGCTCGAGTCCTTCCGCAGGATATGGACCAAACGGTTGCGCGGGGCATTTCCATCTTGGCCGCTATCCGGCTGTAGGACCAACCGAGGCTGCGGAGAAAGAGCACGTGCTCTACATCGGACTCGGTATAGACCGCTCTAGGGTGATCAGTCCCAATGCGTCTATGCGACTTGCTGTAGGGTACGAGGTCTGTCATTGTTTTTTATTCTCCGAACCTGGGTTTGTTTCTTGGCAGTTTCGTATTTTGTTCGGATTTTGTCAAGGGTTAGGACAGGTTTTCACTTGAAAAATGTAAACGGGAAAATTTTTCCCGTTTAGTTGAAAATGGTTTAAAAATTACCCCGTTACTCGGTCAAGGTATAGGGCGGATTCGGTCGCGAAATCCGGGGGTGCCGGTGGGTGGGGGTCATGTTATTTTTAAATCGAAAAATCAAGGTTTTATGCTCGCAACTCAACATAACTACTATTATGTTGAGTTAGGTTTTCTAGGGATGAGAAGCGCCGCGCGCGTTATTCGGTTTCAAGTTTTCGCACGGTTTTCCTACCGTAAGCGGATTGTTTTCTGAAAACCGAAAACAGATTAAAGAAAAGTTTTTATAAAAACACTAAAAAACCAAAACTTTAGTTTTACGACTTTTTTACGTGTTTTCGTAAAGTTTTATATACGTAATATTTTCATATTTTCTCTAATACCTAAACTTTCTAAAAACGTGTAATAAACCCGTAAAACTAAAGAATAAAAACAGTAAAAATTTCCGATTCGGAAAATAATCCCCGTTTACTTCTAAAAATAGACAAACGGGAAAAATACCGCCGTTTATTACCCTTTTTCTTTGTGCCGCTCTTGCCTCTTTTATTTCGAGATTGCGTTACAAAATGTTTCTGCACTTAAAATCTTTAGTTTTATTTATTGCTTTTTATAGCTTTTAGCTGTATAGTTCGCTTATCGGAGAAAATAAACCGATAGCAAGTAAAAGCAATTTTTAAATGGACATACCAATATGACAAAACTCTTACTCAAAACACTATCAGTTATCAGTGTTATATCTTTCTTCTCACTAGTCGCTGCTTATCTCTCTTCCCACAATGATCTTGATGCAGTTACCGGCTCGCTGATCGTTCTCAATGCTGTGATCCTTTCTGTTGCTGCTTATCGCTCAATTTAAGGAGATAAGACTATGACATTCGAACTTACAAGTGTTAGCAAGCTGATAAGTGAAGCCCGTGCAGCTCTTGAATCTAAAGAAGGCGGCGCGATCGCTATTCTTTTCTTAGATGATTGCGAGGATGATCTTCAATCTAGTAACAAAAGTTTTGACGATTTGATCAATTCTTGGGCCGATGACAGTGTGGACGTTTATTACAACCATCTTAATTCCTGGTTAGCCGGCGATGATGGTGAATATAACCCTTCTTACTGGATGAACTATGCAGTTACCGATGGCTTAGTTTTCTTAGATGGACACTATGATTTTTACAGACACATTCAAGCCGCGCAACGCTGCTATTTTGAAGATTGTCTCTATTCGAATCATGACGCGATCATCCAGTTGACCGGTTTGATTCACTTACTTCAAAGCGGCATTAAAGAAATTTCCACCGGTGATCCACTCGACACCCTCGAAAATATGGATTACTCAAGATTTAGTCGAACCGGTGAACTATTCGAGCAGCTCGATTATTTCATGTTTGATGAGAGTGAAGAGGAGGAATAACTATGTTAAAGCTCAAAACAGCCGCCGCCCGGTTAGCAAGCGTATACCTTCCTTTCTGTGGTTTCTACGAGTCAATCATTGCCGCTGCTATCGATGATGATATCGAAAGAGAGATCGAATATTTATCTGAAGATGAAGCTATGCCGCTCTCTTTTGATGATTTCGAGATTGACTATCACGCGCTCCATACAGACATAGCTAAAGAGTTAGCAGATTATTATCCTGCGTGGATTAAAGACCATACCGGCTTAGATATCAGTTGCCAATTTGAAGAGCTTTGGAGCCCGCGGGAATGCAACTTTGAAACCGATAGAGTTTACTGCCTTATTCCTAATCATGACATTAACCGGCTGCTTAACTGGTTGATTAGTCAATCTAAGGAATTTTTCCCTGAATACATTAAGAAAAGATTCGAGCCGTGCTCTGGTTTCCTTCCTTTCTACGATAACGATGTTAAATCTTGGGGGCATTTTGATTCTTGGGACGATGTCCAGAAATCCATCGTATTGGAGGCGGTCAATAAGTTTATTGAGGGTGAACACCCTGAATTTTACGATTCGTTAGAAGGGGAATTCTGGGATTATTGGAGCGGGCATAACTCAGTTAGTTTCTACATGATCCGGATCACCGGCGCCGGTAAATTTGAATTGATGGAGGCTTGATCATGCAAGAATTAGTTTTTAAGGTTTACCGCTTATCCGAGCTTACCGGCAAGAGCCGCACTACTGCATTAAGAGAAGTATCAAGCCGTATAAATAACTTCAATTATGAGAATCTTGAGATTGTCTTCGAAGATCTTGTTTATGCTATGGAGAAAGGCCGGGCCTACTCTTTCAAACAGTTTAAAGAATTGATTACTTCAGTGGCGTTCTCCTCCCCTTGGCATTCTGTATTTTTAAAGTATTTAAAACCCTGGAAAAGACAGATCAGTTATAACGATATATTGATCAAGTTATGCGAGGCCTGGGGGCGCGCTGAGGTGTATCTTAATTTATATGAATATGATCAAGACGGCCGGCAAAAGATTGAGGATTTATGCGAGCAGCGCGGTTATAGATTTTTCTCCGATGGTTATCCCACCCCTGAATTTTCTCAATCCTTGGAGGCTTAGTTATGCTTGAATCCTTCTATATCGACACACCGGCCGGGGAAATAGCTTACAACCCATCCTATTTCGTAGGTAATAAGCAGCTTTGGACTAAGCGGAATTTAAACGATAAAGCCGCGCCGGTTGAAACCAGGAAGTTAAGAATCAATGCTACCAGAAAAGAAGTTATAGCAGCTTTTCGCTAGCGTGATTAAGGGACGATAACCGGCGGCGCCCCTTGTAAATAAATCCGCGCCGGCTTTATTTATGACAATTTGAATAGTTGGATCTTTGGTACGACCGCCAAACAGACTTAAGGGCGCTTTGGGATTGAAACCCCAAGGCGCCCTTTTTTATTTATCTGACTGGTTAGGTTTAGCAGCCGGTTACTGGATAACCGGCTCACCGGCTGAAAGATTTAAACCCGGTTTTATGGATGGTTTTCAGGCATACGCCCCGATGGTTCAAATAGTAAAGCGATAAGGCAATACCTTTTTTGATTGCTCACACAAAGAGGGTATTTAGGTTTTTTACTCAAACAACAGGAGTATTTAATTATGAGCATAGAAACAGAATTGAAAACCTTTAACGGTATTTTTGAAAGGTTTTTGAAAATCGAGGAACAAAAAACAGCCGCATTATCAAATTTGGCAAATGCGATTATCTCGGCCGGTAAAGCTCCTCAAGCCGTTCAGGTTCAAGCCGTCTCTGAGCCCTTGCTGAACGAGGCGAAAAAGCCCGTTGCCGCATCCGTGCCCGCGCAGGCAAGCACAGCGTCTGCCCCCGCGAAAAAAGAGGAAGCTCCTGCACAAGCTTCTTCTCCGGCTGAAAAAACTGAAGAAGTGAAGACCCCTACGGAACCTACCAAGGAGATGATGGACAAAGCTTCTGCCACCATTAAAGAGCTGTGCAACAAAATAAACAAGTATCTTGGAGGCGTCCCTGAAGTCAAAAAATTCATTGGGACCTTCGGCCACGGAGAAAACACGAAACTTTTCTCCTACGACTTAAAGCTTCAATTTATCGAATTCGCCAAGCAAAAACTTGCTTCCCTGGAGGCTGCTCATGCCTAGCATCGTCCCTATTGTTTCAAGTGAGAAACGCTTGCACTCTTTTCTTCAGCCATCTTCTGCCTTCCGCTGGTTGGAATGTGTGGCCGCTCCTTGGGAAGAATCCCAAGCTCTTAAGAAAAAGCCTGAACTTGCTGATGCCGGCTCTTATGCCAATGAAGGCACAGATGCTCACTCGGTTGCCGAGCAATGCCTGTCTATCATGTTTACTGAGGGCAAAGAGCCTTCTGAAATTGTGCCGGATATCTTCGATGAGTCTTTGAGAGAGCCTATTAAGGCTTATCTTGAGACCGTTCGAGACACTTATTTCGAAGAACCGGAAAGCGCGGGAGTTGAAACATCAGTCGATTTATCGCTTGTAGTCGGCGTCAAGGATACATGGGGCACAGTCGACTGCTATGTTGTCAGCGGTGCAGAACTCTACGTCTTTGACTACAAGCACGGCGAAAGCAAGATTGTCAGTGCAGAAGAAAATCCGCAGATGAAGCTTTACGCCTTAGGCATCCTGCAGGACAGCGAGTTCCAGGAAATCCAAAAGGTCCGTCTTTGCATTGTTCAACCAAGGGCCGAGAACATCTCTAAGTGGTCTACAACCAGAGAAGACTTAAAGAAGTGGGCTGTTGACATGATTCTCTCTGCCTCCAGAGCCAACCAAGTCAGGGAAGCAGGTAAGGCTTTAGAAGGTGACTACGCACCGTCTGTTGAAAATTGCCGTTGGTGTAAAGGTAAAGACTTCTGTCAAGCCCGTGCACAGAATCTTTCTTCTGAGCTTGCTTTACCGGTTGAGCTTCCTCCTCCGGCCTTAGCAGATGCCGAGACTCTCGGCCGAATCTTTAACACTTTGCCCAAGTTCCAGGAATGGTTCAAAAACGTGGAAGAAGAAATCCAGGCCCGCATCCACCAAGGCAAGAAGATTCCCGGCGTCAAGCTTGTTGCCGGAGCTCAAGGTCACCGAACATGGGCCGATGCCTCTGAAGCAGAAGCTCTTTTGAAGAAATTCAAGGTCCGCCAAGACGATATGTACAACCGTAAGGTTATCAGTCCTACACAGGCCGAGAAGCTCTGCAAAAAGCCGATTGATCCGACAAACAAGGACTGCACAAGAATGGTCATCGGAGACAGACAGTGGCCGCAGCTTGAGCAGCTCATTACCCGAAAAGACGGAGCACCAAGACTTGTACCGGCGACAGACCCGGCCCCCGAGCTCTCTTTAGGCTTCGAAGAAGGAGACTTACCGGAGGAGCCAAATGGCCAAGCGCAGACCTAAATGGCTAGATCAGAACCCTTTGCCCGTCTCTGCTCAAGGACTCTTGAAAGAGGCAGCAAGACAAGGCAAGCCACACACTAAAGAAAGGTTTGCCGCAATAGATAAGGCTATAGCAAGAGTCAAACAGTCTTATCCCCAACTTTTTAAATGGAGTTAAAAAATGGCAGTTAGAGCCAATGAAATCGTATTACTGGACGTTCGTGTTGCTTATCCTAAGGTGTATGAACCTGCTTTGCCTTATATGGCAAACGACAAAGCCGAGGATGAAGTAGTCAAAGAATGGAGCGCACAGCTTCGCATCTCTAAAGAGCAGTACGAGCAATGCAAAGCCAAGATTCAGGCCGTAGCCCAAGAAAAATGGGCTCAGAAAGCAACGTCAATGCTCAAGAAAATCGTCAAGGACTCCCCAAAGAACATGTGCTGCCGTGAGTTCGAAGACGAAGAAACCGGAGAAGTTTATTACGCCATTCAAGCCAAGCGCAAGGAGTACAGAGGCGCAGGCGGAAAAGCCGGCAAAGGCAGCAAAAACTTTCCCCCGCAGTGCTTAGGCCTGGATAGAAAGCGTGTCACCACAGCTGATGATCCGGAAGCCATTACTGACGGCTGCTTTGCTAACGCAAAAATCGGCTTCTTCTGCTACGACAAGTCTGTGGTCGGAGTCGGGTGCGATCTTATCGGATTGCAATTCCTCAAGGAAGGAGAACCCTTTGGCAGAAGTGGCTCCAGAGTCGATGACGATGACTTCCCGGATCTTTCTGCTCAGTCCAGCGTAGGCAAGCAAGAGGAAGAAGAAGACGAACCCTGGTAATTAGGCAGATGCTTTATCATAGAGGCATTCCACTCGAGTGCCTCTTCATAAGGCAAGAGCGTGTGCAGTCGGGGACGCTTCCCCGGGCCAGAATGGGTTTTCATATTGGACCCGTCCGCTGGTTCTAAATAGAAGAGCGCTTCTATGCACGTTCTGCCTCCCAATTTTGACGGAGACACTTGAATGGAACAGCTTCCCCTTGTTTATTTTGACCTTGAAACTTTCAGCAAAGCCAATCTGGTTACCCGAGGCACTCACGCTTATTCCGCTGACCCAAGCTCCAAAGTTCTTTTATGGGGCTATGCCATAGACGATGAGCCGGCTAAGGTTTGGGACTGTGAGAACGAGCCGATGCCAGAAGAGTTGGCTCGTGTACTTGAAGAAGTAGCGCAGAAAAAACGCTGGCATGTCTGGCAAAACGGCTTAGCTTTCGATACCGTTTTTCTCTCTTACCGGGAAAACGGCGGACCTACCCTTCCAGTCGATACCCTCATCGACACAATGCTTATCGCTTATGCGCACGCTCTGCCGGGAAACCTGCAAGGACTGTGCGAGGTATTCAGACTGCCCCAGGATGTCGCTAAGGACAAAGACGGCGTCAGGCTCATCAATAAGTTCTGCAAGCCAACTCCTTCCGGCAATATCCGAAACAAGCAGAGCGACCCGGAGGATTGGGCTAAGTTTATCAACTACTGCCGCCTTGATATCGAGTCAATGCGTGAGGTCTACAAGAGACTGCCGAAAGAAAACTGCACTGACTATGAACGGAGTCTCCAAGTTCTGGACGCAAAGATTAACCGCAGAGGCATCTGCATCGATATGGACTTAGTCCAAGGTGCTATCGAGACCTCAGAGAAAAACAAGAAGGCCCTAGCCGAGAAAACTCAGGAGCTAACCGGCGGAGAAATTCAATCCGGTACTCAAAGAGATGCGTATCTGGCTTGGGTCAATAAGACCTACAACCTTGGCATGAGCTCTTTTACTAAAGCTGAGATTAATAAGAGACTGGATGATCCGAATCTGCCGGAAGAAGCTAAAGAGAATTTGCGAAACCGTATGAAGTCGGCCAAGAACTCCGCAGCCAAGTTCAAGAAGCTTCAGTCGATTATTGTCGGGGACCGAGTCAAAGGAACGATGCAGTTTCGAGGAGCCTCAAGAACCGGACGATATGCCGGACGTTACTTTCAGCCTCAGAATCTCGCCCGTCCTACACTGTCTAACGATGAGATTGAACTTGCCATTTGGTCTTTAAAGAACGGCTGTCTGGTTGACATCTTTGCCGATCCGGGAGAAGTCTTATCCAACTGTGTGAGAGGCTCCATCATCGCACCTGAAGGTAAAAGGCTCTGCATCGCCGACTACTCCAACGTTGAAGGAAGAGTGCTCGCGTGGCTTGCCGGAGAAAACTGGAAGCTTAAGGCTTTCGTTGACTACGACACAATGCTCACCACCAAAGGAGAGTGGAAGATACCCTACAGAGACGGTTGGGATCACGATTGGGCAAGAGAGAACGGAGAGGTTATTCGTAAAGGCCATGACCTCTACAAACTGACTTACAGCAAAACATTTAACGTTCCTCCGGAAAGCGTTACTAAAGCCCAGAGACAAATGGGAAAAGTCCTTGAATTAGCTATGGGCTATCAGGGAGGTGCTTGGGCTCTGCACGCTTTTGTCATGAACTTCCATATCGATGTCGAGAAGATGGTCAAGGGCATCCAGTCTGCCATCGACCCGAAAATTTGGTACCAGACCGAGGGCAAGCTTGATTGGGCAATGAAAAAGGGGCTCTTAGGAGAGCTAGAGCCTAAGACTTGGGTAGCGTTTTCCGCTGCTACTGAGGCTTGGAGACAGGCTAATCCGCATATTACTCAGCTATGGAGCGACTTAGGGGACGCATGCGTTGAAGCAATCAAGTCGCCGGGAAAAGTTTTCCATGCCGGCAAGTCAAAACTCTCGGCCAAAAGCACCGGCAACTACCTTTATATGCGTCTTCCCTCAGGCCGAAAGCTTGTCTATCCGTGCCCTGCTCTGCCTAACGGCCAACGGTGCGACTTTACCTACCGGAATATGGAGAGGAACAAGTTCGTAAAAGTCATGACACACGGCGGAAAGCTAGTCGAAAACGCCACTCAAGCCGTAGCGTGCGACCTTCTTTTGGAAGCAGGTCCTCGACTGGAGGCAGCCGGATACGAAATCGTCTTATCTGTACACGACGAGTACATATGTGAAATTTGTGATGACGGAAAGCGAAATTATCGACAGATGGAAGCTTTGATGAGCGAGCTTCCAGAGTGGGCAGGCGGACTGCCGTTAGTGGCAGCAGGCTTTGAATCTTATAGATATAGAAAGGAGTAATACAAATGCAAATACGACTGAATAGTTTTGATTTTGCTCGCAAGATGATGAAGTCCAAGAGCGGAAGACATCAACACATATTATCAAAGAACATTTGCCTCGATGGGAAGTACGGTAAGGCCATCTGCTTCTACACAAGCGACGCGACTGTTTCCGACCACTTCAAGAGGCTCTGTGCTTTCCGCGCTATTGACTCCGAGGGAGAGGAGTACACAGCTGTTTTTGAGAGAGAGAGGAATTGAAAGAATTTATCAAACAGTGCCAGTCTCTCTTGGACATAACGGAGGGTGACTAAATGAAATACCACATCAAGAACAAAGAGCTTGAAAAACTGATTTTTTCCATCTTTGACGAAAAATCAGTAATGAGGTGCATTTCTAAACAAATGCCCAAGAGCCCGGAATTCGTTTTTGTTGGAGACGATGGACAAAGCAGTACTGCAAATGCGACTTTACGCAAGGACAAAGGATATTTAAAACCTGCAAACGTTGCTTTTCGCATTCCAGCTTCAGAGATTGAAGCCGTGCCACTGTTTACCCCGGACGGCTGGAATCCTTACCCACTAGTCGTCCCTCCCGAGGACAAGGAGTACTTAGTTCAAAGAGAAAACAGCATGGGACTTAAGTATCTGGAGGTTGAGGGTTACTCATCAAAACACACTTGGGAAGATGAATTTTACAGTGCCGGTGACGATGTAAGAGATTGGGTTGTTGCCTTCCGGGAGCTGCCTCCCCTTTACGGCGAGACCCAGAAGCAAGAAGATGAGGAGCTTTGGTAGATGAAGCCGATACTTGACCCAATGTCTGGAGCTAGGATGTTCTATTTCGACAAGAAAAACAGCTCAGTGCTTTTCGGAGATATCCGTGATGAGTCCTACTGGCTGAGCGATTACAGCAAGCTTGTGATTCATCCGGACCAGCAGATGGACGCTAGAGAGCTCCCATTCCCGGATAGCTCTTTCCACTTAGTCGTCTTGGATCCTCCTCACCTTTACAACTGCGGAAAGAACTCTGACCTCGGTAAGAGTTACGGAGTTCTCAACAAGTCAACTTGGGAAACTGATTTAAAGCAGATTTTTGATGAGGCTTGGAGGGTCTTGAAACCGAATTCAACGCTTATTTTCAAGTGGGCGGACAAAGATATCACGCTTAACCACTTGCTTTATGTCCTCGGCCGGGAACCGATTCTTGGTGACAAGAAGATATCCGGAAGAAAGCTAGATACACACCGTTTCTGGCTTGTGTTTTTTAAAGAGAAATAAAAATGGAACTTAAGTTCAAACCTGAGTATTTAGCAGAGCTCGATAAGCTCGCCAAAACCCACTCAATGTCTAGAGAAAACCTCCTGGACTTAATCAAGAAAGTGCTTGAGCAAGTTGCATACGCCGACGAAGAAACAATCGTAGAGATACTCGACAGCGGAGTTATCTCCACAGGAGAACTTGACATAGAAGAGACTGAAGATCCTGCTACCTACTGCACAGGGTTCAGCGTCACTTTCCGTCTTGAAGAGATTACCAGAGAGGATTGCACGAACTGGAACGAATATTTCAGCGATCTCTTATCACGCAAGAGCGGGGAGGAATAAATGGCAAGCCCTATACAAAAACCTAAATTCGAATTTATTTCATATTCTGGGAAATACCCGCACCTTTGCTTCGGTACGCTAGTTTTCAAGTTCAACGGCCGCTTGATCAGTGGGGACGTGATTCTAGACTCAGGAGGATCCGCAGGCTTTGACTCAGCCGGTAACGAATATGTAGAACAAGGGCCGTGGAAGAGCGTTCTTTCCTGGGACTTTAAAGACTATCCGGAGCTTAAAGAATGGGGCTCCGAAGTTCTTCAGATGATTAACGAGAACGTTCCTTTTGGCTGTTGTGGAGGCTGTCTATGACAACTCCGGAAGGAAAACTCAAGGCCTATCTGGTTAAGCGCAGCAGAGAGCTCGGACTTTATGCTTACAAGTTAAGTTTCGAGAACCGGAGAGGAGCTCCTGACTGGATGGTATGCGGCAACGGTCGCCTCTGCTTCATTGAGCTAAAGACCTCAAGCGGAGCGCTCTCAGCCGCTCAGAAGAAAGTGTTATCTGAGCTTGGCAGCTCCAGTGGCTGCAAGGTTTGGGTCTGCCGTTCTGAGGTTCAGATTGACGGTGCTCTCGGAGGCTTGTGCTATGTCTAAGACGTTTACTCCCAGGACTTATCAGGAGAGGATTATTAACTATATCCTTCGCCATAAACGCTGTGCTGTATGGGCGGGAATGGGATTAGGAAAGACTTCGGCGACATTGGAGGCAATCTGCAGGATAAAGCTCAAGCGTCCGGGCTTAAAGGTTCTTATCGTCGCCCCTCTTCGTGTGGCCCAGAGCACTTGGCCCGATGAGATTCGGAAGTGGGACAACTTTAAGCACTTTAAAGTCTCCGTTATCTGCGGAAACCAGAGAGAAAGGCTTCAGGCTCTTTTCGAGACGGCAGATATCTACACCACCAACTATGAGAATATCCCTTGGCTGGTAGACCGTACTCAAGGACATTGGCCCTTTGACCTTATTGTGGCTGACGAGTCCACGAGACTTAAAGGTCTGCGCTCCAGACAAGGCACTCAAAGAGCTAAAGCACTGGCCAAAGTGGCCTTTGAATCCCAAGGCTTTATTGCGCTTACCGGAACTCCTGCGCCTAACGGACTCCTGGATTTGTGGGGACAGATCTGGTTTATCGACCAAGGAAAGCGTCTGGGCAAGAGTTTCTCGGCCTATCAAAAAGCTTACTTCTATCCCGTTACCTATGGAGGAGCCACAAGGCATTGGTGCGAATGGAGGCCCTTTGAAGGAACGGAAAAGAAAGTTAGAGAGAAGCTCAAAGACGTTACTGTTACTGTCAATCCGGAGGATTACTTCGATGTGGCTCAGAACATTTTCAACGATATCTATTTGGAACTGCCTAAAGATACTATGCGTTCTTACCGCCGTTTCGCTCGTGAACTCTATCTCGAGCTGGAAGGAGGAGAAGAAGTCACGGCGGCAAACGCTGCTGTAAAGACCGGACGACTTCTCCAGCTCGCGAGCGGAGCCATCTACACCGAGGACGGTGAGGGCTACAACGTTATCCATGACGTAAAGATTGAAGCCTTAAAGTCCGTACTGGAAGAATCAGGCGGCGCTCCGGTTCTCTGCTCTTATACCTTTAAGCACGAGGTAACACGAATCCAAAAGGCTATTCCAAAGGCTCGCCTTTTAGACAAGAACCCTCAGACGATTACAGACTGGAACGCCGGAAAGATTCCTCTGCTTCTTGCCCACCCTGCTTCATGCGGTCACGGCTTAAACCTCCAGGAAGGAGGAAACATCCTTGTGTTCTTCTCTTGCGGATGGAGCCTAGAGCAGCATGACCAGATTATCGAAAGAATCGGAGCAGTCCGTCAGGCGCAAGCCGGCAAGAACCGCTCAAGCTTCATCCACTACCTCATCGCTAAGGGAACAATGGACGAGGCTGTCAAAGAGAGGCTTACTACTAAGCGAGACATCATGGACGCATTGCTTGAGAAGAAGAAAGAACTGTTAGGAGAAGAGCTATGAGATTTGATGATTTTATTTTTTACACACTTTTATTTCTCTGGGCATGTTCGGCGGTTTACGTTTTCACTCTATGAGGAGAGCCGAGATGGACGAGACCGGAAAGAAAGTCTTCATCATGGCGGGCCTAGGAGCCTGTCCAAGAGAAATTGAAATAACTCTCGGCTTGCCTGCTTACCACATCCACATGTCTTACCACCGGGAGCTGATGGATGGCTATTCGAAGGCCGAATCTGTTGGCTGTTTGATGAGCGAGAAAGAAAAGAGATTGGAGAAATACCGCATGTATTGCGAAGCCAACAAAGAAAAAATTCGTGAAAGAAAACGCAGATATTACGAAACACACAAAGAAGAATTTCGTGAACGTAAACGTCGATATCTCGAACGAAAAAATCAAGGAAAAGTCAATGGCACTGATAGTTACACGCATTAAAGCTCTTGCTTTCCTTGGACGGACACCCAGAGAAATAGAACAGCTTCTTGGCTTTACGCCCTACACCATTCACAAGCTTTACAACTCTGAGCTTCAAGCAGGATACCAGGCTAGGGAAAACAACATACCGCTTAACAATGACGAGCGCCGGGAAATGCTCAGATGGATTCACAAAGGACAAAAAGGAAAATTTTCTTATCAAAGGAGTTAAAAATGAACGACATCATTAACCATCCACAGCACTACGAATCCCAAGCCATTGTGCTTGAGCCAATCGACTTCTACGAAATACTTCCCTTTTGTGAAGGAAATGCTTTGAAGTATTGCTTTAGAGCCGGCCACAAGGAGGGTTCAAGCGAACTGGAAGACTTAAAAAAAGCCAGATGGTATCTTATGCGGTCTAGAAACCGTTCATCTTTAAAGCTAACCGAAGAACAGAGAGCAGATTTCCACTACATGCATCAATGGTTAGTGCGAAGCAGCTCACCACTGCTAGCAAGTATCGCGGCAACATGCCACTGTTACGGAGATTTTTTCTACTGTTTGCGCATTGAAGTAGAGAAAAGAATCCACTCTTTGGAGGAAGAAAATGGCAATCGTATGGATGACTAGAGCAGCTCTAGCTGAGTATTTAAGCTGCACTGTGCGCACCATTGACCGCTGGAGGAAGGAGAACTATCTGCCTGCTCCACGATACGTAGCTGGCCGTCCGAGATGGAAGCTAAAGGATATTGATCAATGGATAGCCCGACAACCAGACAAGGCCGATGCAAGCTAAATTAAAGCCTCCTAAGTTTCATACCAGGAGGCTTTAAGTTTATCCGGCAAATTTCGCAAAGACGGCATCGGCCCACCTTTGCATGACATCCCTTCTCTGCTCCAGAAGATCACTTCTCTGGTAGGCCTGCACTACCGCGCTTCCTGTAGAGTGCATAAGACACTTCTCTGCCACGATATCCGGCACACCGTTTTCGGCCGCCCAATCTCTAAACGTTGAGCGAAAACCATGCATGGTAGCTTGGGTCCCTGTCATACGCTTCAAAAGCACCGCCAGAGAGTATCGGCTGCCTAACGTGTCTTTAATGCTGAATATGTACTCTCCGGTTCTGTCTAAGGACTTCAACAACTCTACAGCCTGGGTGCTTAAAGGGACTCTGTGCGGATAAGGTTTTCCATCCTTTCTTCGTTCAGAAGGAACAGACCAAACTTTATTTTTGAAGTCAATTTCATCCCATCTTGCCGGCACAGATTCTCCGACTCTTGAAGCTGTCAGAATGGTAAAAAGAATTACTTGGCGTGTCCGGTTATTTGCCGGAAGAAAACATTTAATCTTTTCTTGAAGCTGAGCCAAAGAAATAGACTCGTGATGCTTGACCTTTTGAACTTTGTCCGGAGGCGGAAGCTCCCTGTCTAAGTTTCCTCGCCACAGCGCCGGGTTAAATTCCATCAGTCCATCGCTGACTGCATACGAGAAAATATTCTCTAATCTTCCTCTGACTCGGGAGGCAGTTTCGTTTTTGGTAAGCCAGATAGGCTTAAGGATTTCGAGAATGTCCTGCTTCTTAATATCAGCAAGCTTCTTTTTTCCTAGCACCGGCAGAGCATACGCCTTTACTGTGGAAAACCATTGTGCCTTGTGCTTGGCGTTTTTCCACATTCTGACCGAAGCGATTTTATCTATAGTTTTAAGAGCGTAGGCCTCAAAAGTTGGCGCCTCTTCCTTGCGGGCATCCTCAACCAATACCTCTTTGTTTGTTTTGGGAGCGTGTCCTTCCGAGAGTCCTACTCTGAATTTCTCAGCCTGCTCTCGAGCCTGAGAGATGGAGATTTTCTCAGCAGAGCCTAAGCTTTTCTCTTTTCTTTTTCCGTCTACAGAGTATCTAAATACATAGGTTCTAGAATTACCCCGCACAACGAGATTCAAATTCGGGCCAACTGAGTGTTTTCCATCGGGAAGTTTAAAGACATTTTTAACTGTGACTTTTGCCATTAGAAAATCCTCCGCCATAGTAAGTTTTGTCCACCATCTGTCCACCACTTATCATAGCAATTTTGTCTTCTAATGTCTTTCTTAGTCTCAAACAGGAAAATTAAAGCCGATAAAAACATGCTTTAACTAGATGATTTTTAATTGTTTTACAAGGCCATGTCTCAAAATGTCTGGGAATGTCTCTGATAGTCTCTATCTATTAAAGGCGGACTCCTTCTCCGCCATTTTTATTTTTCTCAGCAGGCGGAGCCTCCTGAGATTTTTTATTATTTTTTCCTAACAAGACTTGAAAACGATGGAAGCTGCGAGTCTTGAAAAAGCCAAAACATTTTTTGATTCAGATATTTCGAAACAATTCGAGTACGGCTCCTTTCAAGTGCTCAAAGAAATCCATGAATATTTGTTTTGGGACGTCTATGCGGATGCCGGAAAACTCCGGACTAGGAACGCGTCCTCCGGCTCATTCAGATTCCTAAGCGCAATCTATCTTCAGGAAGCCTTGCGGGTAATTGAGAACCTGCCGGAAAGTACATTTGATGAAATCATCTCGAAGTATGTCGAGATGAATCTGGCCCATCCCTTCAGCAAAGGGAATGGGATTGCGTTGCGGATTTGGCTTGACCTGATTCTCAAGAAACAGTTAGGTGTTGCAGTCGACTGGAAGAAAGTGGAAAAGGCCGCATATCTGCAGGCCATGGAAAGAAGTCCGGTCAATGACTTAGAGTTGAGATTGCTTCTCCAGCAAGCGCTGACCTCTGATTTTGATAATCGAGGATTGATTTTCAAAGGCGGCTAATATCCTGTTTCTGCGAAGAGTCTTAATCTTCTTCCTTCAGTTCTAGGTTCCTCTTCAATTAGTTCTCGAAAATCATCCGCAAAAAAGCGCGGCTTCCGAAATAGAAAGTCGCGCCCTTGAATCAATTAACGATTACTTGCTGGGTGCGTCAGCAAGAGAGGTTCTGAAACCGTTGGAGGTAACAGAAGCACCTGAAACGTTATCGATCTTACCGTTGTTGGCAACAGCTTCGTTCGGGAGGGTAGCAATAGCCTTGCCGCCGATTCCCGGAGTTTCATGCTGGTTCAAGACACGGATAGAGACAATCTTTCCGCCGTCTGTCTTGACAGCAATCGCGATGACGCCGCCCATGCCTCTGCCGATACCGAGTTTTTCACCGGGCTGGAGCTGATAAAGCGGAGCAGTTTCGTCAGGTCTGAATCCCGGCTTACCGCCTAGGACGGATTCCTGTGAAACGTCGGACTTCACTACTGCAGCGTTGGCTCCGGCCAGACGACCGAATACCAAACTCTCAGAAATGTTGCCGCTGCCGCTGTACTTGTGGGACCAAATGGAACCAAGTTCGCCTGCGCCGTAAAGATGCGGAATCGTGCCGCCGTTGCGGCTCATGATTTCAGCGTTCTGGTTACGTTCCGGACCGCCCAAAGTATTGGTAAAGGTCGGCTGAACCTGAACCGCGTAATAAGGAGCCTTGCTCAGCGGCTTCAACATGGCCTTTGGTCTGTTGAACTGCGGATCAACACCGGCTTCGCAGAACTTGTTGTATTGAGCAACCTGGTCTGCAAGGCCTTTGGCATCGACGCCGATGATCTTTGCCAGTTCTTCAAGCGTATCGGCTTTCTTAACGAGTCCGGCTGCAATTTCTTTTTCCGAGCCTTCACTCCAAGAGCCATAGATCTTGGAAGCTAAACGAGCGTTTTCATCAAAGACCATGTAGGCCGGATCCGGCATCATGAGATGGACATAGTCGCCGTGGAAGGGAACACGGCCATGCCGTGTCTTCTGGGCTTCATTCCAGAAACGTTTGCCGTCCTGACCGACCATGATGACGTTGTGACGTGTAAAGGCAGGGCCTGCCCAAGCGGAATCTTTGCTTCCCGCAACCATGTACCCGAAAGAAATGCCGGTCTCAGGATTGATGACGTTGGGGTCAGGGCCGTTGTTGCCCATATTCACGATGTTGGCTTGAACGTCGTCAGCCATGACGATGCCGTCGCCGGTGTTAAAGCGTGCACCCTTAGAGTAAGCGTGCTGCATTATCGCAAAGTTGCGGAACATGTCAGGATTGTTTTCATAACCGCCGGTTGCCAAGATCACGCCGTTCTTAGCTCTGACATACTTCGGAGCTCCGTTTACTTCGATAATGACGCCGTGAATGATTCCAGTCTGAGGGTCTTGAATGAGCTTCTTGCCCGGAGCGTTGTACCAAACATCAATGTTGCCTTTGTGCTTGTTGACGTTTTCCTGAATCAAAGCGTACAAAGCGCCGTCACCGCCGGGAGAGTGAACCATGGCCGATCCGATGGAGTCGGCACCCGGGGCATCGGGATATTCGGCACGAATTTCAACCTTCGGATCTTTAGCGCCGAGGAACTTCATATAGTTAAGGAAGCTCTGTAAAATGCTTGATTCTTCCCAATGGCCTTTAGAGACTTAATTT
>OKSC01000227.1_pt1 | contig 69351 bp, 76 predicted proteins | sample 1601161 | NCBI WGS metagenome assembly OKSC01 (sample SAMEA3541552, study PRJEB24748) | human gut metagenome | biome: human gut; feature: human-associated habitat; material: faeces | place: China | collected 2012 | reverse complement strand
ATATGGGCGAGTGGTGGAATTGGTAGACTCGCTAGATTCAGGTTCTAGTGTTCACTGCGGACGTGCGGGTTCAAGTCCCGCCTCGCCCACCAAAACCGGACAGCAATTTCGGTATGATGCGTACCGCGATTGATGTCCGGTTTCTTTTTTGATGAAGACAGGCTCTGGGGTAACCGCTTTAGGATTGCCCCAGAGCCTGTTTGTATTAGGTATGTGATGCTATCCCTTAATGCAGACAACAGGCACACCGATTTTTGCCGCATAATCCATTGTATTTTTAGTCCCACCTTTTTCACCATTGAATACCGCAATAACTCTGATAGCGTGGTTGACCATCCATTCATTTCTGATTTGAAAACATGCCCGACTATAGTCTATACAGACGTATTTAATGAGGTCTGCTGATTCCAATATTTCTTTGTACTGCCGCTGCCACTCTCGGCTCCATCCGTTTTCAAACCCCTTATAAGGGCAAGCGCATATCAGCTTGACATCAGCACCTTCATTACGAAGTTTCAGCACGATTTGAGCAGCCCAAATGTCAACACCCCTTGCCATGCCAGAAATAAATACATTCAGTCCATCGGCCATCGCTTGCCGGATTTGCTTTTCCAGCTCTCTTTTTATGGTGTTTTCGGAACGTGTCAGTTTTTCTGGACGGTGACCGGTAAAGCAAACCCGGCGCATACGTTTTTCGTTTTCTGTCATTTTAACTCCTCCAATACTTGTTTCTGAATACATCGTAACACATACCTACTTTCGTTTCAACTCGTATGTATTTTATGTCTCAATTAAGAAGTAAAATAGATGCGAGAAAGGTTGTGATGCTATGGATACGCACGCGCGGCTTCAGCAGTTATTGCGGGAACGTGGTTGGACGGAGTATAAGCTTTCAAAGGAATGCGGTCTGGCACAGTCCACCATCGGAAATATTTTCAGAAGAAATACTGTTCCCTCCATTGCAACCCTTGAGACGATCTGCAAGGGATTCGGCATCACCATGTCCCAGTTTTTCGCGGACACCGATATGGTGGAGCTGACCCCGGATATGAAAGAGCTGTTTGACTGCTGGGTCTGCCTGACGCCGAGTCAGAAGGCTGCGGCTATCCAGATGCTGAAAGCGATGAGCCACGATAACGAGTAATAGGAGGTCTTCGGACTTCCTATTTTTATGCTTTTGCTTCGTGCGGGAAATATCGTGCAGAGTTGACATTTGGGGATATTTGTTGGATAATACAGAAAAAAAGATGTGAGGATATCATGGAAAAGTCGAAGCGTTCTTTTCTTCCGTGGGGGATGGTGTCGACCATCCTGACGCTGGCGTGGCCGACTATGCTGGAAGAGCTGATGCAGACGGCGGTGCAGTATATCGACACTGCTATGGTCGGCGCAATCGGTACGCAGGCGACTGCGGCGGTGGGCGCTACCAGCACGGTCAACTGGCTGATCGGCAGCACCGTTGCTGCCATTGGCGTGGGCTTTCTGTCCTTCGTGTCTCAGGCCTGCGGGGCGGGGGATACGAAACGGGCGGGGAAAGCCTCGTCTCAGGCGGTGCTGGCGGTTCTGGTCTGCGGCACGTTTTTTACTGTGCTGATGCTGGCGCTGAGCAGCAAGGTGCCGGTGTGGATGCAGGTTGACCCGGCCATTCAGGACTTGGCTGCCCAATACTTTTTCATTCTGTACACCCCCATGCTGGCCCGGGCGGCCATTACGATTTTCGGTACGCTGCTTCGTTCGGCAGGGGACGCCAAAACGCCCATGCGGGTCGGTTTTCTGGTGAACGGGGTCAATGTTGTCCTTAACTTTCTGCTCATCTATCCCACGCGACAGGTGTGGGGAATGACCGTCTTCGGCGCGGGATGGGGCGTCATCGGCGCGGCTGTGGCAAGCGCCATTTCCTTCGTGATCGGCGGCGTGTGCATCACCGTGGTGCTCTGGCGGCACCCGCTGCTGTCTCCCAAGGAGCAGAAACTGCGTCCGGACTGGGATGTGCTGAAGCCCTGCCTGCGGGTGGCGCTGCCCAACGCCTTGCAGCGCTTCGGTACTTCTCTGGGATATGTGGCCTTTGCGTCGATGATAAACTCTTTGGGCGAAATTGCTACCGCTGCCCACACGATCGCCAACACGGTGGAATCCGCGTTTTACATTCCCGGCTACGGGATGCAGACTGCGGCGGCGACGCTGGCGGGCAACGCTCTGGGGGCGGGGGACAACCGGCGGGTCAAGGAGCTGGGGCGGATGATTCTGTTTATCGAGGTCAGTCTGATGATCGTCTCCGGGTCGCTGCTGTTCCTGTTCGCGCCCAACATGATGCGTTTGTTTTCCAGAGACGCTCAGGTGATCGCACTCGGGGTCACAGTTCTGCGGATGGTGGCGGTGTCCGAGCCGTTTTACGGCGTGTCCATCATTGTCGAGGGCATGATGCAGGGCATGGGGAACACTATGATGCCCTTTGTTTGCAGCATCGCGGGCATGTGGGGCGTGCGCATTGTGGGCACGTTTATCTGCACCCAGCTGCTGGGGATGGGGCTGGTGTCCGCGTGGGCGTGCATGATCGCCCATAACCTGCTGCTGTTCCTCCTGTTTGCCGGGTACTATCTCAGTGGGAAATGGAATCCTATGAACAGAAAAACGCCGTTCAGAGTGTAAAAACGGCTGATTGATATGGTATTTTGAGCAGCGCAGACGGATTTTTTCTGCTGCGTTGCTTTCTTTTGTGCAACGGACTTCGTTTTTCCCCCTTCGGGCGAAAGGGGGTTGACATGATGTATGTCAAACACAAATTGGAAATAGACCTGTCCGGACAGGCGGTCATGCCCCGGGTGGACATGGTGGAGGGCGACCAGTACGCCCGACAGCTGGAGCTGTCCCTCCTCTGCGGCGGGGAAAGCTGGGAAATTCCCGAGGACGTCCACGCGGCGGTTCGATTCCGGAAGCCCGACGGAACCGGCGGGGAGTATGATTCTCTGCCAGACGGCAGCCCTGCGTGGTCGGCGTCCGGGAATGTACTGACGGTGGAGCTTGCGCCGCAAGTGCTGTCCTGTCCGGGAAACGGGATACTCTCCGTGGTGCTGACGCAGGGGGACGCCAGAGTCAGCACGTTTCACATTCTGTTTCAGGTTCACGGGGCGATTCCCGGCGGGATGGAATCAGAGGATTATTTCTGCTATGACGGGCTGCTCAACGCTCCCACAAACGCCGAGATCGGGCAGTTTTTGAAGGTATCCGGGGTGAACGGGCATGGCATTGTCTCTCAGGTCGAGGCGGTGACGATCCCGCCGCTGGACGAGGCCGTGGATATCGCGCTGGCGCAGGCAAAGGAAAGCGGGGAATTTGACGGCGCGTCCGCTTATGAGATCGCCCAGAACAACGGATTTACCGGCACCGAGGCGGAATGGCTGGAATCCCTGAAGGGCAAATTTAATTCCAATGTGGGGAACATCCGGCTCATCAACATCACCGGGAGACTGACCTCCGAGCCGGGTGTCATCATAGATTTCCGCACTACCCGCCTTCGGGGCGTGCGGGACCCGCAGGCGGACGACGACGCCGCCACAAGGCGGTACGTCGATCGGGCAGTGACGGGCTACACGGTGCCGTCCTACTGGCAGGAGGCCGTGGATGCGGCTGCCGCCAAAGTAACGGCAAAGCAGGACGCGGGCGGTATGGACTGCGTGACGTTTGCTCTGTTTTCGGATGTTCATGCCGTTCCTGACAGCACCACGCCCAATTCGGGGAATACCGGCAATCTGACGGCGGCGGTGATGGACGCCTGCGGCGTTCCCTTTGCGGTCTGCTGCGGCGATGTGTGCCGCACGGACGCGGACACCGAGACTGCCGCCCGGGAAAGCATTGCTGCCGGGGCAAAAAATCTGCGTCCCATCGGCGCACGCAAGCTTTTACAGGCGCAGGGCGACCACGACGGCTCCTACGGCACGGCGCAGATGAGCGCCGGGGCCATGTTCGGGGCGATTTTCCGCAGTCAGGCAGAGGACGAGCGGCGGCATTTCGGTGGGGACGGGTCTTACTTTTATGTGGATGATCCGGCGGCGAAAATACGGCTGATCGTTCTCAATTCCTGCTGGACGGACAGTGCCCATCTGCGGACGGCGAACTTCGGTTACGGCAACACGCAGCTGAACTGGCTGGCGGATACGGCGCTTTCATTTGCGGAGGACGGATGGTGCGTCGCGCTGTTCGCCCATGTGCCGCCAGTCGCGGCCTATTCAGCCCAGATCCGGGATATGACGGTACTGCGCGGGATTCTGGCGGCATTCTTGAATAAGACCAGCTACACCGGCACCAGCGGAACGGCGGGGGCGTGGGACTATGTTTCCGTTTTCTGCAATTTTACGGGGAAGCACAACGGGAAAATCGTCGGATTTTTCTGCGGCCACAGCCACGGCGACAGCATCGTCACGGACGAAACGCCTTACCCGGTCGTTACGATCGCATCGGACGCGCACAGTCTGGCCGCCGACAGCGAGGTGGTCAGAACCGCCGGAACGGCGGCGGAACACGTCATCGACTTTGTGACCGTCAACCGTTCGGCGAAAACGGTAAGCCTGACCCGTCTGGGCGCGGGAGAGGACAGAAGCTACAGCTATCAATAGCGTTTGTTTTCCTCCTTATTTTCTGAATTTTTTGTAAAATAAGGCTTGATTTTCAGGCGGACGTATGTTAGAATAAATCGGTCTGAAATCAAGGTGAGTCCTCTGCCGGCCTGTGCGCGGCATGAACGCCTAATATTTAAGGAGGACAACAAAATGGATTTGGTTAAGGCTCTGAACAGCCAGTACATGAAGGAGGAGCTGCCCGAAGTTAAGGTCGGCGACACCGTTCGTGTGCATGTGCGCATCAAGGAAGGCGCTCGTGAGCGTATTCAGGTGTTCGAAGGCACCGTTATCGCCCGTAAGCACGGCGGCATCGGTGAGACCGTCACCGTTCGCCGTATCTCCTACGGCGTGGGCTGCGAGAAGGTTTTCCCCATGCATTCTCCCAACGTTGCCATGATCGAGACCGTCCGCAAGGGCAAGGTCCGTCGGGCAAAGCTGTACTACCTGCGCGACCGCGCCGGCAAGGCTGCCAAGGTCAAGGAGAAGGTCTAAGCTGCAATTCAATAAAAAAAGAGGGCTTTGCCCTCTTTTTTTATTACAATGCGGGGATTTCCCTGCTGCCGGTGCGGCGCAGGGGAAATATTTACATTTTGGTATAGAAAACGGGCGCTTATTGTGCTATACTAAAGGGAGATTATCCCAATGGCGTATGCCGTTTTTTATGGGAGGGACGCTGCTATGGCGGAAAAGAGGAAGAAAAAGGAAGAAGAAAAGCTGGGCTGGCAGAAAAGTGTGCTGCTGTACGCCCACGATATGCTGTATCTGCTTTTGATCGTGATGCTGCTGTTTCTGCTGGTGTTCCGCATTATTGTGGTATCCGGCGGAAGTATGCGGATGACGCTGCTGGATGGGGACTACCTGCTCCTGCTGAACAACACGTTTTACCATACCCCTCAGCGGGGGGACATCGTCGTCATCAGCAAGGAGTCCTTCGACAACGGCAAGCCCATTGTCAAGCGGGTCATTGCGACGGAAGGGCAGACCGTGGACATCGATTTTGAGACCGGAGAGGTTTCCGTGGACGGCACGGTGCTGCAGGAGGACTATATCAACGCGCTGACCACTGTGGACGGCGGCGTTCATTTCCCGCTGACGGTGGCCGAGGGCTGCATTTTCGTGCTGGGGGACAACCGGGGCATTTCCAAGGACAGCCGTTACCCCGATGTGGGGCAGATCGACAAGCGGGAAGTGCTGGGCAAGGCGATTTTCCTGATGTATCCCGGCACGGACGATGGGACGTACCCCAGAGAATTTGACAGAGTCGGAGCGATACAATGACAGACAACATGAACATTCAGTGGTATCCCGGCCACATGACCAAGACCCGGCGGCAGATCGAAGCAGATTTGAAGCTGGTGGACGCGGTGTGCGAGATCGTGGATGCACGGATTCCTGTTTCCAGCCGGAATCCGGATATTGACGCCATCTGCGGCGACAAGCCCCGGATGATCGTGCTGAACCGCATGGATCTGGCTGACCCTGCTGCCACAAAGAAGTGGGCGGAGTGTTTTAGGCGCAAAGGCATGGCGGTCATCGCCACGGACTGCAAATCGAAAAAGGGAATTTCCGCATTTACCCCTGCGGCACGGCTGGCCTGTGCCGAAAAGCTGGAACGGGACGCAAAACGGGGAATGAACCGGCCCCTTCGGGTGATGGTGGTTGGAATCCCCAATGTGGGCAAATCTACCTTAATTAATCAGATTTCCGGCCGCAAAAGCGCGAAAGCGGAGAACCGCCCCGGCGTGACCCGGGGCAAGCAGTGGGTGACGGTGGACAGCGGGCTGCAGCTGCTGGACACCCCCGGCATTCTGTGGCCGAAATTTGAGGACCCGGAGGTCGGCATGATGCTGGCCTACACCGGCGCGGTCAAGGAAGGCGTCATCGACCTTGAGGAGCTGGCGTACCGCCTGATGGAGCTGCTGCACAAATTTTATCCCCAGACCCTGCTGGAGCGCTACAAGGTGGAAGCGCCGGAGGGGACGCCCGGCTGGCAGCTGCTGGAAATGGCCGGAAGAAAGCGGGGGTATCTGGTCTCCGGCGGGGAAGTGAACACCGAACGGATGGCAAAAGTCCTGCTGGATGAATTCAGAAACGGAAAATTGGGTAATTTTACTCTGGAAATGCCGGAGGATATGGTATGAGTGACGGAAAAATGTGGGAAATTGAAGATGGATTCTTTTCCGGCGGCGTAGGGACGATCTGCGGCGTGGACGAAGCCGGGCGCGGGCCGCTGGCTGGTCCCGTGTACGCGGCGGCGGTGATTCTGCCGCCCCATCTGGACATCCCCGGTCTGACGGACAGCAAGAAGCTGACGGACAAAAAACGCCGGGAGCTGTTCCCAATCATTCAGGAGCAGGCGATCGCCTACGGGATCGGATTCGCCACGGAGAAGGAAATCGATGAGATCAACATTTTGCAGGCCACGTTTCTCGCTATGGAGCGGGCGCTGGGGCAGCTTGCCGTAAAGCCCGACCTCGTTCTGATCGACGGAAACCGGGAAAAGAATTTCGGGATACCGGTAAAAACCGTGGTCAAGGGGGACAGTCTCAGCGCCAATATCGCCGCGGCGTCGGTGCTTGCCAAGGTCTCCCGGGACGACTTTATGCTGGAAATGGCGAAGCAGTACCCCCAGTATGGCTTTGACATCCACAAGGGCTATCCCACACGGGCACATTACGACGCCCTCCGCGCATATGGTGCCTGTCCCATCCACCGGATGAGCTTCCTCAAAAAGTTTTATGGGGAAAAGTAAGCTGACAGGCGCTTGGGGTGAAGCGTTGGCGGCGGAATACCTGCGGAAAAAGCGGTATACCGTCGTGGCAAGCGGCTACCGCTGCCGGTTCGGGGAAATCGACCTCATTGTCAAAAACAAAGCCTTTTTGGTATTTGTGGAGGTAAAACTTCGGAAATCGGCGGATTTTGCTCAGGCGATGGAGTACGTTGACGGGAGAAAGCAGGACAGAATCCGCACTACCGCCGCACTGTATCTGTCCGAAAGTCCCACAGACTTACAGCCCCGGTTTGATGTTATTGAAATTTACGCACCGGATGGAACCCAGACGCTTCACCCGGAAATTCACCATTTGGAGGATGCCTTTCAATGAATTTTCCTGTGATCGACCTGCATTGTGACACGGTTCTGGCACTTTTGGGCGACGATATGAATCAGGCGGGCAGCCTGCGGAAGAACCGCTTCCATATCGATCTGGAGCGGGCATCCAGGCTGGGGGGCTATGCCCAGTGCTTTGCCTGCTTCACCACGCCGTTCATGGAAGAATACCACCATGTGTCGCCCGTAGTCGCCTTTGAGCGGGAAATCGCCACGCTTCAGCGGGAAATGGACAGGAACAAAGACCTGATTTCCATTGCCTATTCTCCGAAGGAAATTGAGGAAAACCGAAAAAATGGAAAGATGTCCGCCATTCTGACGCTGGAAGGAACAGCGGGAATCGGATATGACCCGGAGCTGCTGAGTAGTCTCTGGCTTATCGGCTTCCGCATCTCCAGCCTTGGCTGGAACGAAAAGAACCCTCTCACAGGCTCCCATGAGACCGGCGGCGGACTGACCGATCAGGGGCGGGCGTATGTGGAAGAAGCCCAGCGTTTGGGAATGCTGATCGACGTCAGCCATATCAGTGACGAGGGCTTCTGGGATATTATGGATATCACCCGGGCGCCCATTGTTGCCACTCATTCCAACAGCCGCGCCGTCTGGAACAACAGCCGCAACCTGACGGATGATATGTTCCGTGCCATCGCCCAGACCGGCGGCGTGGCCGGGTACAACGTCTGCGCGGAGTTCACCGGGGAGAAGCCTACGCTGGATACCATGTGCGACCATATCCTGCATTTTATGGAGCTTGACCCCAGCGGAAAGCACATTGCCCTGGGCGGCGATCTGGACGGAATTACCGAAATGCCCGCCGGATTTGAGGGCGTTCAGAGTTGGCCTGCCCTTGCCCGGCGCCTGCTGGAACGCGGGCTGGGGGAAGAAACGGTGGGCAACATTTTCTGGAACAATGCCATTGGGGTGATGGAATGTGCTGTATGTGACCACGCGAAATAACCGGGACGCCTACACTGCCCAGCGTGTCCTGCGGGAAAACCGGGGGCCGGACGGCGGACTGTACGTGCCGTTCCGGGAGCCTGTTTTCTCCCGGGAGGAAATCGACGCTCTGAAAGAGAAGTCCTTTCACCAGTGTGTCGCCGAGGTGCTGAACCGGCTGTTCAATACGAAGCTGACCCGGTGGGATGTGGAATTCTGCGTCGGGCGCTATCCCGTCCGACTGATGAATCTGCCCCAGCGGATTATTGCCGGGGAATGCTGGCACAATCCGGAATGGACGTTTGACCATCTGGTACACATTCTCGCAGAGCAGCTGCGGGGTGGCTGCCCCGGCGCCGACGGCGGCTGGGCGAAAACCGCCGTGGGGATCGCTGTGCTGTTCGGCATTTTCGGCGAGTTTGCCCGGGCGGGAATCACGGAGCATGAAAAGCGCGTGGATATTTCCGTGGTATGCGGCAATTTTGACCTGCCCATGAGCGCGTGGTACGCCCGGGCGTGGGGACTGCCCATCGGGAATATCATCTGCTGCTGCAACGAAAACGGGAATTTGTGGAACCTGATCCATCACGGACAGTTCCGCACGGACACCGTCAGCGTCCCCACCGGTACGCCGGAGGCGGATGTGACGCTGCCCGCAGGGCTGGAGCGCTTGATTTACGCCTGCGGCGGACTGGCGGAGGTGGACATTTATCTGGATGCCTGCCGCCGGGGCGGGATGTACTGCCCGAGAGACAGCGTGCTTTCCCGGCTGGGGGAGGGGCTGGACGTCAGCGTCGTCAGCAGCCGCCGCATGATCTCTACCATTTCCGGTATCCGCGGTTCTGCCGGGTATCTGTTGTCGCCCTATGCCGCCCTTGCTTATGCGGGTCTGCTGGATTTCCGAGGCAGAACAGGGGAGAGCTGCCATGCATTGGTGCTGGCGGAGAAAAGCCCCATCTGTGACGCCGGAACGGTAGCAAATGCCCTCGGCGTTTCCGAGGATGCGCTGGAACAGTATTTGTAACAGACAGAAATTCCCCCATTGGAGGATACAAATGACACGATATATAAAGACAGCCTGCCTGGTTGTGGTCGTTGCCTTTGCGCTGGTATCGGCGGTGTTTTTCTCGTACAAATGCATACGGCAAGCTACCGTGGACGCCGCTCCGGAGGAAACAACGGAGATGACCGAGGCCACTGAGACTGTGCCGCCGGAAACCGCAGCGACGACTGTCCCGACGGAGGAAACCGTCCCGGAGGAGACGGCAGCGGAAACGACCCTGCCGGAAGAAACCGTTCCTGTGGAGACCGAAGCGCCGAAGGTCACGATCGACGCGGTTCCCCACTATCACCAGTCGGAATATCCTGACATCCGGTACGGCAATGGCACCATTGCGACCAGCGGAAGCAGCGTCGCCGCGCTGGCTATGGTCGCAACCTATATGACCGACCATGTTTACACCCCCGCCGACATCGCCGATTATGCGGTGCAGTACGGCGGCAGCCATTACAAACGGCTGGAAAAGGTTTCCGATCTGATGCAGATTCCATGGAAACGGGCGCTGAATGTGAACGAGGCGCTGAAAGCCGTCCGGGAAGGGAAGATCGCCATTGCACTGATGGGGTCGAGGTCGGTGTTTCCGGGAGGAAACCACTTCATCGTCCTGACCGGCGTCACTGAGGACGGAAAAATTTGGGTGCTTGACCCGGATGACAGGGACTACAGTGCGTGGGGCGTGGGCGAGCTGCTGGAAAACGGCTTCCCCGACGGCAAGCTGATCGCGGGTTATGAGGGCGCATGGATCTACGACAAGACGCAGATGCCGGAAGAACCGTTCATCTACGAACCGGAACCGGCGCCCGAGGAATCCCGCTACCCCGGTCTGGAACTGACGGACGCGGAGATCAAGCTGATGGCCGACCTGATTTTCATGGAAGCCCAGAGCGAGCCCTTTGAAGGCCAGCAGGCGGTGGCCGAGGTGATCTTCAACCGCCTGAAATCCGGGAATTTCCAGTCTTCCATCAACAGCATCATATACGCGAAGGATCAATTTGCGGCGGTGAAGAACCTGTACCTCGCAAAGCCTACGGATACCCAGTACAAGGCCATCGAACGGGCGCTGAACGGGCCGTATGTGCTGCCCGAGGATGTGGTTTTCTACGCGAAATTCGCCGTGAACAAGAAGATATGGGGGACGATCGGTTCTCATATCTTCTGCTACAGCTATTAGGGTTTTCAGATAGACCCAAACAATTAAGGAGGTGTTCCATGGCTCTGTACGCCATCGGCGACCTGCATCTTTGTCTGGGCGCACCGAAGCCCATGGACATTTTCGGCGGCGCATGGGTTGGTTACATGGACAAGCTCAGAGACGGCCTGTCCGTCATCCGGCCGGAGGATACCACGGTTCTGCTGGGGGATTTGAGCTGGGCGTTGGACTTGTCCGGCGCGAAGGCGGATTTTGCCTGGATCAACGCCATTCCCGGACGAAAGATCATTCTAAAGGGAAACCACGACTACTGGTGGAGCACGGCGGCGAAATTCCGGAAGTTCTGTGAGGAAAACGGCTTTGAAAACCTGAATCTGCTGAACAACAACTGCTATGAATATGAGGGCGTCGCCATTTGCGGCACTCGGGGATGGTTTTATGAGGAAGACCGTTCCGGCGAGCATGACGAAAAAGTGTTCAAGCGGGAGCTGCTGCGGCTGGAAGCCTCACTGAAAGCGGCGGGGGATATGCGGAAGATGGTTTTCCTCCACTATCCGCCAAGGTACCGTGGATACGAATGTCCGGAAATTTTGCAGCTTCTGGAAAAATACGGCGTCAGCCGCTGCTTTTACGGCCATCTCCACGGGGGAAGTCACGCCCTTGCCATGGAAGGACTGTGGGACGGCGTGGATTTCCGGCTGGTCGCGGCGGATTATACCGGATTCCGGCCGTACAAAGTGATTCCATGATACATTTGCTCAAAACTTTTTTCATAAAAGTGTGGACATTTTCGCCTTTTTCTGATAGAATATATCGGCTGTACAATTATAAATAAATGGTCTCGGTTACGGGAACCAATTAGGAGGATTACTTACAATGAACGTTAAGAGCATCGAAAGAAAAGGCAACGAGGCTACCGTCGTTGTCGAAATCGACAAGGAACTGATGGAGTCCGGCGTCAACAAGGCCTATATGAAGGCTCGCAAGAGCATTCAGCTCCCCGGTTTCCGTAAGGGCAAGGCTCCCAGAAAGATGATCGAGGCCATGTATGGCGCCCACGTTTTCTACGAAGACGGTCTGGAGGAGATCTTCCCCGAGATTTATGACTTCGCCATCGCCAAGCAGGATTTCAAGGCCGTCGGCCGTCCCAACCTGACCGATATGCAGATCGGCGACGACAACATCGTCACCCTGACTCTGACTACCGAGGTCTACCCCGAGGTCACGCTGGGTCAGTACAAGGGTCTGGAAGTGGAGAAGGCTGAGGTCACCGTCACCGACGAGCAGGTGCAGGCCGAGCTGGATCGGATGGCGCAGAATGTCGCTTCCACCGAGACCGTGGAGCGTCCCGCCAAGATGGGCGACACCGCCAACATCGACTTCGAGGGCTTCGATAATGGCGTACCCTTCGAGGGCGGCAAGGGCGACAACTTTGACCTGAAGCTGGGCTCCGGTCAGTTCGTTCCCGGCTTTGAGGAGCAGATCGTCGGCATGAGCGCCGGTGAGGAGAAGGACATCGACATCACCTTCCCCGAGGACTACCACAAGGAGCTGGCCGGTAAGGCCGTCGTGTTCCACGTCAAGCTGAACAAGGTCACTGAGACCATCGTTCCCGAGCAGGACGACGAGTTTGCCAAGGACGTTTCCGAGTTCGATACGCTGGACGAACTGAAGGCCGACATCCGTGCCAAGGCTCTGGAAAACGCCCAGAAGCAGGCTGACAGCGCCTTTGAGCAGGCCGTTGTGGACAAGGCTGCCGAGAATACCACCGTGGATATGCCCAAGGCGCTGGTGGAGAACGAGCTGGACATCCAGATGGAGCGTTTCGGCTATCAGCTGCAGATGAGCGGCTACTCCATGGAGCAGTACGCCAAGATGATGGGCGGCGACGTCAGCACCATGCGCAACGCTTTCCGTCCCGCCGCTGAGAAGCAGGCGAAGATCTCCGTCACTCTGGAGAAGATCGCCGAGGTCGAGGGCATCACCGCTTCCGACGAGGATATCGAGGCGGAATTCAAGTCTCTGGCCGAGCAGTATGAGCTGGAAGTGGACAAGGTCAAGGAAATGGTTCCCATGGACGAGCTGACCGGCAGCATCAAGACCCGCAAGGCGATCAAGGTCATCGTGGACAGCGCCGTCCCCGTAGCCCCCAAGGCCGAGGAGAAGACCGAGGCGTAAATCTGTTCCTCTGGAAGGAATAACCTTTCCCTGCGATGGTTAGAATGTTTCAAACCCCTGAAAGGAGACATTACCATGAGTTTAGTTCCCTATGTTGTTGAGCAGACCAGCCGCGGCGAGCGCAGCTATGACATTTTCTCCCGTCTGCTGAACGACCGCATCGTGTTCCTGTCCGAAGAAGTCAACGACACCACCGCAAGTCTGGTGGTTGCCCAGCTGCTTTATCTGGAAGCACAGGACCCGGACAAGGACATTCAGTTCTATATCAACAGCCCCGGCGGCAGCGTCACCGCAGGTATGGCCATCTACGACACCATGCAGTACATTAAGTGCGATGTCGCGACCATCTGCGTCGGTCTGGCGGCTTCTATGGGCGCGTTCCTGCTGAGCGCCGGCGCCAAGGGCAAGCGTATGGCGCTGCCCAATTCCGAGATCATGATCCACCAGCCCTCCGCGGGTACCCAGGGTCAGATCACGGATATGGCTATCCACCTGAAGCGTCTGGAAACCGTCAAGGCGCGGATGAACCGCATTCTCTCCGAGAATACCGGACGCTCCATCGAGGAGGTCACCGCCGCCTGCGAGCGTGACAATTTCATGACCGCAGAGGAAGCCAAGGCTTTCGGCCTGATCGACCGGGTGCTGGATCATCATTAAAACAATTCATTAGAAACGAGGTACCGGTGTCATGGCAAAGAACACTGAGCAGCCGCCGATTCGCTGCAGCTTCTGCGGAAAGCGGGAGAATCAGGCGTCACGGCTGATTGCCGGTCCTGGGGTGTATATCTGCAGCGACTGTGTCGCTGCCTGCAGCGAGCTTCTGCGGCAGGAAATGGATACGGGCAGCGGGCTGAACGCCCCCGACAAGCTGCCCACACCCGTAGAGATCAAGTCCTTCATGGACAATTACATTGTGGGGCAGGACGAAGCGAAGGTCGCCCTGTCCGTCGCGGTGTACAACCATTATAAGCGTATCTATTTCGGCGCGGATTCCGATGTGGAGCTTCAGAAGAGCAACATTCTGCTCATTGGGCCAACGGGCAGCGGCAAGACCCTCTTTGCCCAGACGCTGGCGAAAATTCTGAACGTTCCCTTTGCCATCGCGGACGCCACTACGCTGACTGAGGCCGGATATGTGGGCGACGATGTGGAGAACATTCTGCTTCGTCTCCTGCAGGCCGCCGATTTTGACGTGGAGCTGGCGGAACGGGGCATTATCTACATCGACGAAATGGACAAAATCGCCCGCAAGAGCGAAAATACCTCCATCACCCGGGACGTTTCCGGCGAGGGTGTGCAGCAGGCGCTTCTGAAAATTCTGGAAGGCACCGTTGCCAATGTTCCGCCTCAGGGCGGCAGGAAGCATCCTCAGCAGGAAATGATTCAGGTGGACACCACCAACATCCTCTTTATCTGCGGTGGCGCGTTCGACGGTCTGGACAAGATCATCGAAAAGCGCACCGATAAGAGCGCCATCGGCTTTGATTCCCCCGTACAGAGCAAGAGCAAGCGGGATGTCGGTACATTGTTCACCCAGGTGGAGCCTCACGATCTGCTGAAATTCGGCATTATCCCCGAGCTTGTGGGACGTATGCCGGTGATCACCACGCTGCGTAGCCTGTCCCGGGACGATCTGGTGCGGATTCTCGTGGAGCCGAAGAACGCCCTGACGAAGCAGTATCAGAAACTGCTGGAAATGGACGGCGTGGCGCTGGAAATTCAGCCGGAAGCCCTTCAGGCCATTGCCCAGAAGGCGCTGGACCGTCAGATCGGCGCAAGAGGACTCCGGGCGATCATGGAGAAGATCATGACGAAGATCATGTTCCTGATCCCCTCCGACCTGTCCATCCAGAAGGTCATCATCACCCCCGAAGCCGTCGAGGGTGCCGACCCCGGCATCGTGCGGGATACCGCCCATCCCCGGGAAAAAATCTCCGGGCGCAAATAATATCTCTATTCTTCCAAGGGGGTAGTTTTTCTACCCCCTTTTTTCAAAAAGGAGGGAAGAACTTTGACTGAAACCATTTTTGCAGGGAAAATGCCCATCCTTGCTTTGCGGGGACTGTGCGTTTTCCCCGAACAGACCGTTCATTTTGAAGTTGGCCGCAGCAAGTCCGTAAAGGCGCTGGAAGCGGCCATGCAGGGCGACCAGACGCTGCTGTTGATCCCTCAGAAGGATTTGCTGGTGGACGACCCGACGCTGAAAGACCTGTATGGCGTCGGCTGTATCGCCAAGGTCAAGCAGGTGCTGAAAACGCAGGGAGAGAATCTGCGGATTCTGGTCACCGGCATCAGCCGGGGCAAGATCACCGAGCTGTCTCAGAGCGAGCCGTACCTTTCCGGCATTGTGGAATCGGCGAGTGTGGAGGAGCCGGCGGACACCATTCGCGCCCGCGCGCTGCGCCGGGAGGCCAATTCCCTGTATGGCGTGTATCTGGAGCTGTGCGAGCATCCTGCCCAGACCGTTCAGCTGCGGATGCTGGCCAGTGAGAGCAGCGGCTTCATTGCCGACTCTATCGCCCAGAATTCCGGCATTGACTTCCCGGACAAGGCGAAAATGCTCTGCCAGCTGAACAGCGTCCGCCGTCTGGAAACTGCCGTCCAGCTTCTGCGCCGGGAGGTGGAGATGCTCCGGCTGGAAGGGGACATTCAGGAGAAGACCCGCGCCGCCATCGACCAGAACCAGAAGGACTACTTCCTGCGCGAGCAGATGAAGGCCATCCGTGAGGAGCTTGGGGAAGAGGACGACGAGGACGAATTTGATACCTACGCCCAGAGCATTCAGAATCTCCATCTGGAAGCGGAGACGGAGAAGAAGCTCCTGAAGGACGTGGAGCGGCTGAAAAAGCAGCCCTTCGGTTCTTCCGAGGGGGCGGTGCTGCGGAATTATCTGGACACCGTGCTGGAGCTGCCCTGGAACGTCAAGACGAAAGAGCGGGTGGACGTGGCCGCTGCCCGGAAGATTCTGGAGCATGACCATTTCGGACTGGAAAAGGTGAAGGAGCGAATCTTAGAAACCATCGCCGTCCGGGAAATGGCGCCCCAGATGCCGCCCCAGATCCTGTGTCTGGTAGGCCCTCCCGGCGTGGGCAAGACCTCCATTTCCTATTCCATCGCCCGGAGCCTGAACCGGAAAATGGCGAGAATTTCCCTTGGCGGCATTCACGACGAGGCGGACATCCGGGGACACCGGAAGACCTACGTCGGCGCAATGCCCGGCCGTATCATGACCGCCATGACGCAGGCGGGCAGCTGCAATCCGGTGCTGCTGCTGGACGAGATCGACAAATTGGGTTCCGACTACCGCGGCGATCCCAGTGCTGCTCTGCTGGAAGTGCTGGACGCGGAGCAGAACCACGACTATCGTGACCATTATCTGGAAATCCCCTTTGATCTGTCCGACGTGCTGTTTATCACCACGGCGAATACGCTGGACACCGTGCCCCGGCCGCTGCTGGACCGCATGGAGATCATTGAGCTTGGCTCTTATACGGATGAAGAAAAGTTCATGATCGCCAAGGATCACCTGATCCCCAAGCAGCTGAAAAAACACGGCCTGAAAAAGGCGCAGCTTCGCATCACCGATGACGCCATTCGGGAGACGATTTCCTGCTACACCCGGGAATCCGGCGTGCGGAATCTGGAACGCTGCTTCGGCGAAATTTGCCGGAAGACGGACATGGAGATTCTTTCTCAGGAAACGCCGAAGAAGATCACCGTCACCGGTGGCAATCTGGAAAACTATCTGGGCGTGCGCAAATTCCTGCCCGACCGCCTGCCCTGCACCGATCAGGTGGGGCTGGTCACGGGACTTGCCTGGACGAGCGTCGGCGGCGAAACGCTGGAAGTGGAGGTCAACGTCATGGACGGCTCCGGCAAGCTGGAGCTGACCGGCAATTTGGGCGACGTGATGAAGGAATCCGCCCACGCGGCGCTGAGCTACATCCGCGCCAACGCCCAGAAGCTGGGCGTCGCCCCGGACTTTTACAAGACCAAGGACATTCACGTCCATTTCCCGGAGGGGGCGGTTCCCAAGGACGGCCCCTCGGCGGGCGTTACCGTCTGCACGGCCATTGTCTCCGCCCTGACGGGGGTCAGCGTGCGGCGGGATATCGCCATGACCGGTGAAATTTCCCTTCGGGGACGGGTCATGCGTATCGGCGGTCTGCGGGAGAAGACCATGGCGGCACTTCGCCACGGCGTGCGCACCGTCATCATTCCCAAGGACAACGAGCGGGATTTGGAGGAAATTGACCAGACCGTCCGGCGTCAGTTGAATTTTATCAGCGCCCAGACTATGGACACTGTGCTTTCCGCCGCGCTGAACCGGCCTGCGGAGGCCAGCCCCACTATTCTGACGGAGCTTCCCGGGGACGTGCGTACCAGAGTGAGAAAGCCCGGCCTGCGCCAGTAACGGAGGAAATATTGTGAACTTTCAGAATGTGGAATTCCTGATTTCCGCCGCTTCCAAGGAGAATTTCCCCACAAAACGGCTTCCGGAGATTGCCTTTGCCGGGAAGTCCAATGTGGGAAAATCATCGGTCATCAACCGCCTTTTGCAGCGGAAAAACTTTGCGCGGGTAGGGGATAAGCCGGGAAAAACCGTCCATGTGAATTACTTCACGCTGGATGGCACCTGCTATCTGGTCGATCTGCCGGGGTACGGCTTTGCGAAGGTTTCCGCAGGCGAGAAGGAACGCTGGGGGCGGCTGATGGAGGATTATTTCGCAGCGAACCGCATTGATCTGGGCGTACTGATCGTGGACTACCGCCATCCGCCCACTAATAACGACATCACCATGGCGCGGTGGTTTCTGGACTCCGGGTGCCCGTTTGTGGTGGTTGCCAACAAGATGGACAAGCTGAAAAAAAGCGAGCTGGAACCGAACCTGAAGGTCATCCGGGAGGATCTGGCGCTTCCGGAGGGCTGCCCGGTGATCCCGTTCTCCGCGGAGAAGGGGAACGGCCGGGACGAGCTGGTGAAGTACATTCTTGCCGCCGTAAAAAAGTAAAAAACGCAGGAGCGACCGATCTTGGACGCTCCTGCGTTTTGTTACTCCGCGGGTGTTTTCTTGAGGAAACGGATGATGAACGGGATGCTGAGAAGTCCAGCTATCACATCCGCCGTAGGCTGAGCGATCTGAATTCCCGGCAGTCCCAGCAGGGGAACCCCAATTAGCAGCATGGGAATGGTGACCGCACCGGAACGAATGAGGGACAGAACAGAGGAAATGGTGGGCTGCTGGATACTCTGATAAAGCATATTCACCGGTACGGAGAAGGGGACAAACAGCATACCGATCGCCGTATATCGCAGCGCGGTGGAGCCGATGGCAATGACCGCCTCGCTTTTCTGGAAAATCCCGATGATATCCTCAGCACAAATCATGCTGATAACGGAAAAGCTGCCGATGAAGACCAGCCCGAAGCACATGGTGAACACCAGACCTTTTTTCACCCGGTCGTATTTTCTGGCCTGATAATTGAAGGATGCCACCGGCTGGAAGCCCTGCCCGATGCCGAGACCGACGCAGATCAGGAAATTGGAATACCGGTTGACCACGCTCATGGCGGCGATGGCCGCATCGCCGAAGGGTTTTGTCATGTTGTTCAGCAGTCCCATGGTCACGGAGGTCAGCCCCTGCCGGATAAGAGACGGCAGACCAACACGGCAAATTGACAGATAGATTTTAAAGTTCCGGCTGACGGCGCGGAAACGGATGGTGCTCTGCGCCATTTTCAGATACATGATGAGAAGAATGACGAAGCTGACCAGCTGGGAGGCGGCGGTGGCAAGCCCCGCGCCGTAGACGCCCATCCCCAGCTTCATGACCAGAATGTAGTCGCCAAGAATGTTCAGAAGTCCGCCGGCGGTAAGCCCGATCATGGCATAAAAAGCTTTGCCCTCGTAGCGAAGGCCGTTGTTGAGGATCAGGGAACAGATAATCGTCGGCGCAGCCAGAAATACCCAGAAGCCGTAGTCCATGGCGTAGGGGGCGATGGTGTCGGTGCTGCCCAGAAAATGCACCAGCGGCCTGAGAAACGCAAGGCCAAGCACGCCGATCACCAGCCCCAGCCCCATGCCGGTGAAGAAGGAAGTGGAAATGTACATGGTGGCTTTGTCAGCGTCCCTGTCTGCCAGCGACCGGGAAACATGGGTGCCCGCGCCATGGCCGAGCATGAAGGCCAGACCCTGCATAATGGCCTGAACGGTAAAGAGAATGCCCGTCGCGGCCTGAGCGCTCTCGCCCAGCGTGCCGACAAAATAGGTGTCCGCCATGTTGTAGATGCTGGTGATGAGCATGGAAATGGTGGTGGGGATGCCGAGATTCAGAATCAGCTGGGAAACCGGCGTTTCCGTCATTTTTCGGTAATGTGCCTCCGAATCGGTCAAGAGATATCCTTCTTTCTGCTTTTTTCTATATTATAACACGGATTTTTCGCTGATTCAATGGCATTTTCATCGGCTTTTAGGGCAGCACCGCACAATTCGGCAAGAAGTCTCAGGCAGGATTTTTGTTCCAATTCAAAGTTCCGAAAATGGAGGAATACTGTATGTATTTCCCATTTTCGGAACTGCGGAAGTGGAGCAAAAAGACGGCTGAGACTCGCAGACGCAATTGTGCGGTGTTGCCATGGGTAAAAAAGGGCACGGGCTGGTTTTTCAGCCCGTGCCGTTTGTCAATTACTGGTTTGCCTTGGCGGCTTTCAGAGCCTGCGCCAGCTGATCGGGGCAGGAGGTGGACTTCATGCCGCACTTGACGCCCTCGATACGGGCGATGACGTCGTCAACGTCCATCCCTTCCACCAGCTTGCCGATGCCCTTCAGGTTGCCGTTGCAGCCGCCTACAAACTGAACATTCTTGACCTTGTTGTCCTCAATGTCGAAGAAAATCTTCTGGGAACAGGTGCCTTTTGTCTTGTATTCGTACATGCCGATTTCCTTTCTATACAATAATATCTGTCAGTTCTGCGCCAACCAGATCCGCGAGGGGCTGGGGCGGAACGATCATCTGGTGTCCTCTGGCGCCGGCGGAGACGGCAATTTCATCCCATAGCGTGCAGGTCTCGTCAATAAAGGTGGGGTAGTGTTTTTTCATGCCAACGGGACTGCATCCGCCACGGATATAGCCGGTCAGGCCGAGAAGTTCCTTGACGGCCACCAGCTCCATGTTTTTGTCCCCGGCGGCCTTGGCGGCCTTTTTCAGATCCAGCTCGCAGCAGACGGGAATGCAGAACACGTTGATGCCCGTCTTTTCGCCCCGGGCGACCAGCGTCTTGAAAACCTGCTCCTCCGGCATTCCGATGGCCTGTGCGGCATGGACGCCGCTCAAATCCTGCTCGTCGAATTCATAAAATGCTTCGCGGCAGGGAATCCCCGCCTGCTGAACCAGACGGACTGCGTTTGTTTTTGTAGCCATATCATCACCGTACCTTATTATACGACAAAACACTGTCGCTTTCAAGTGTGAATTGCGAAAAACCGGTTATCCTATGGGGGAGGAGGTTACGATATGAGCGAAAACAAAGACGCGGAAATGAAAAAACAGGAGCGGGAGCAGATCGTGGAGCTTGGCTCGGACATTACGAAATCCAGCAAGGGAAGCATCTACACCCTCACCATCATCGGTCAGGTGGAAGGGCACATGATCGCGCCGGAAACGGTGAAGACCACCAAATATGAGCATGTCCTGCCGCTGCTGGCCGGAATCGAGGAAAGCGACGACGTGGACGGTCTGCTGCTGCTTCTGAACACAGTGGGCGGTGACATTGAGGCAGGACTGGCCATTGCGGAGATGATCGCTGGAATGAAAAAGCCAACGGTGTCTCTGGTGCTGGGCGGCGGACATTCCATCGGTATCCCTCTGGCAGTATGCACGAAAAAGAGCTTCATTACCCCAACCGCCAGCATGACGGTGCATCCCGTTCGGATGACGGGGCTGGTAGTCGGCGCACCCCAGACCTTCCGGTACTTTCAGCGGATTCAGGAGCAGATTGCGGATTTTGTCACATCGAACTCCCGCATCAGCCGGGAGGACTTCGAGCATTATATGATGGCGACGGGAGAGATCGCCACGGACGTGGGAACGATTCTCTACGGCAAGGAAGCGGTGGCTTCCGGCCTGATCGACAAGCTGGGCGGGCTGAATGACGCGCTGTCCACGCTGCACAGGATGATCGAGAAACAGAAAAAATAGCTTTCACCGCGCAGGCACAGCCGATTTTGGCTGTGTCTGCGCGGACAAAAAATAAGACTGGAAATTCTCTCTGACATATGCTATAATAAAGTGAATTATTATGTTGTAGGAGGGGCAGACTTGGACTTAAACTGGCTTGAGAGTTTCTTATACGGTCTATTTTCCGGGCTCGCGGATATTCTGCCCGTTTCCGCCGAAGCCCACCGCATTCTGATGCTGAAATGCTTCGGCATTCAGAGCAGCACGGAGCTGATGAAGCTGTTCGCGCATCTTGGCGTGTTCGGCGCGATGTATTTCAGCTGCCGCAAGCAGATCGTCCGCATTCATCGGGCGCGCCGTCTGGCGCGGGTGCCCAAACGCCGCCGCCGTCGGCCGCTGGATACCCGGAGCCTGATGGATTTCAGCCTGCTCAGGACGATGCTGATTCCCGTGATTCTCGGATTTCTCCTGAACCGGTACGTGGAGCCGCTGAAAGAAAAGCTGATCTGGATCGCCGTATTGCTGTTCCTGAACGGCATTATCCTGTACATACCCCAGTTTTTCCCCACCAGCAACCGGGACAGCCGGATGCTATCCCGGGTCGAGGGACTCCTCGTAGGGCTGGGCGGCGCGCTGGGGATTCTGCCGGGCATTTCCGCCGTGGGTTCCGCGCTGTCCGTTGCCAGCATCTGCGGCGTGGAGCGGAGCTACGGTCTGAACATGGCGCTGCTGATGAACATGTTTATTCAGGTCGGTTTGATCGTGCTGGATGTGCTGGCGCTGATATCGGTAGGGGCGGGAACGCTGTCGTTCCTGATTCTCGTCCGATATCTGGCGACTGCCGCTGTGTCTTTTGGCGCCGCGTTGCTGGGCGTGAAGCTCATGCGTCTGCTGGCCGCCAATAACGGCTATGCGCTGCTGGCGGTCTACTGCTGGGGTGTGTCGCTGTTTACCTTTATTCTGAATCTGATGGCTTAATGGGAGGAAATTATGGCTGAGAAGAAAACGGCCAGTCGGGCCGAGCAGGCGGTTTCGGGCGCGAAGAAGAAAACGTCATCCGGTTCCGCTTCCAAACCTTCCGGAAAAAAGAGTACGCCTGCCAAGAACACCAAGTACAAGACGGAATATGAGCATGCCGTTCCGCCGCATTTTCTCATTGCGGCGGTCAGCATTCTGCTGTTTGCGCTGTTTGTTGTCATCAGCGTGAACTCGGATGGTTGGTTGCTGGAAATCATTCAGTCTGTGGTGCTGGGTCTGGTTGGACAGGCCGGATTTTATTTTGCCATTCCGGGACTGTTATACCTGTTCGTCATCCACACCTTTGGCCGGAAAAACGCCCCGACCATGCGCAGCGTCTGCACATTGATTTTCGTATTTTTGTGCGGGTGCATTTACCACCTTGCCATGCAGGAGCAGGAGATGTCGAAGGGCTTTGCCCTGATCGCCGACCTGTATACCGGCGGCGTAGCGGGAAGCACCGGTGGTGTTCTCTGCGGCGGCGCGGCCATGCTGGTGCGCTGGCTCTGCGGCAAAACGCTGGCCTTTGTGCTCTGCGTGTTTTTCGCAATTCTGACGCTGCTGGGGGCAATGAATATCACCATTCCCAGCATTATCAGAGCCATTGCCAACCGCCCCAAGGACGATTATGTGGAGGAAGACGACGAGGACTACATAGACCCGGCGACGGCTGTAGTCAACAATATTGCGAGCAAGCAGATTGCCCGCAAGCGTCAGCGCCGGGAACAGCAGCGGGCGAGGGAGAACGCCCCGGAAGAAACACCGCCGGAGACGCCCCAGCAGCTTCCGCCGGAAAAGCAGCCGCGTCCTGCCCCAAAGCAGGAAAAAAACCATGCTCCCGCACCGCAGGATGAAGTCAAGCAGGTTCCCGGCAAGGGGGCGGCGTTCATGGAGCGTATCGACGGAGACATCAACGCGCCGCTGTCCGGCACGGCCGAATACGTGAAGGACGAAACGCCGCCGGTTCCCGAACCGCTCCCGGCACGTCCCGCCGCGGCAAAGCCCGTCCGGGTGGAAGGGGAGGACATCGGGGAAAAGCTGCCCAGCAAAATGCCGGAATTTGTCCCCAACGCGCCCATCCCGCCCGCGCCCAAGCTGGACGAAGGCAAGATAAAGCCCACTCCGGAGGCAAAGTCCGGGAAGGTCACCACCAAGGAAGCCGCCCAATCCGCCCGGCAGGTGGCCGCAGAAATCGCCCAGACCCAGGGGGTGCAGCAGCCGGATTACTGCTTCCCGCCGCTGGATCTGCTGAAACGCCCGGTGCGTGCCGGGACGGACGGCACGGAGGAAATGCGGGAAAATTCCCGCCGCCTCAATGAGACCCTCGCCAGCTTCAATATCGACGCTCATATCATCAACGTCACCCGCGGCCCCAGCGTCACCCGCTACGAGGTGGAGCTTGACAAGGGCGTCCGGCTGAATAAAATCACCGGCTGCGCCGATGATATTGCCCTGAGTCTGGGCGCGTCCGGCGTCCGCATCGCCGCCGTTCCCGGAAAGATCTCCGTGGTTGGCATCGAGGTGCCGAACCGGGCGGTCACGACGGTCTCCCTGCGGGAGGTCATTGATTCTCCCGAGTTTGCGAAGGCAAAGTCCAAGACCTCCGTCGCAATGGGCAAGAGCATTGACGGAAGCTGCATTGTAGGCAACATTGCCAGAATGCCCCACCTGCTGATCGCCGGTACCACCGGTTCCGGTAAATCCGTGTGCATGAATTCCATCATCATCAGTCTGCTGTACAAGGCAGGTCCCGACGATGTGAAGCTCATCATGGTTGATCCCAAGATGGTGGAGCTGGGTATTTACAACGGCATTCCCCATCTGCTGATCCCTGTGGTCACCGACCCCAAGAAGGCTGCGGGCAGTCTGCAATGGGCGGTGACGGAGATGCTTCGCCGCTACAGGATGATGTCCGACATGGGCGTCCGGGATCTGGAATCCTACAACAGCATCGTGACCTCCGAGGAGGACGGTCAGAAGCTGCCTCAGGTGGTCATTATCATCGACGAGCTGGCGGATCTGATGATGGTCGCCGCCAAGGAGGTGGAGGATTCCATCTGCCGCATTGCGCAAATGGGCCGCGCCGCCGGGATGCACCTGATCATTGCCACCCAGCGTCCTTCCGCCAACGTTATCACCGGTTTGATGAAGGCGAATATTCCGTCCCGAATCGCGTTCTCCGTGGCCTCCGCCATGGAATCCCGTATCATTCTGGATACCATGGGCGCGGAAAAGCTGGTGGGTAAGGGCGATATGCTGTACGCCCCCATCGGCTGCGGCAAGCCGCTGCGTGTGCAGGGCTGTTTCGTCACCGACACCGAGGTGGAGGCCGTGGCCGGGTATGTCAAGGACAACTACACGGCGGAATACAGCCAGCAGGTGCTGGACGAGATCGAGAAAAAAGCCCAGCAGACCGGCAAGAAACCGGCGAGCGTATCCGATCCCGACCCCACGGACGAGGAGCTGGAGGGCGACGAAATGCTGCCCGCCGCTGTGGATGTGATTCTGGAAACGGGACAGGCTTCCGTCTCCATGCTCCAGCGCCGCTTGAAGCTGGGCTATGCCCGCGCTGCGCGAATTGTGGACGAGATGGAGGAGAAGGGCATCGTCGGCCCCTTCCAGGGTTCCAAGCCGAGAGCCATTCTGATCACCAAGGAACAGTGGCAGGCAAAAAAGGGCGGCCAGTCGGAGCAGATGGACTTTGACGATCTGGACTCCGTGCCGGATGAACTGATGTAATGATTTAAAACGCCCGGACGAAAACGTCCGGGCGTTTGACTATTACAGCACATACAAGATTTAATCAGCATGGAAGTCCGCCTGTTCCACCCGATAGTACCGAAATATTCCTCCTTCTTTGACGAAGCGAAATCCCACCTTTTCAAGAACGTGCTGACTGCGTGTGTTCTTAAGAACAGCATCGGCGTTGACCGCAAGCATCCCCAGCTTCTCAAAAGCGTATTTGATCGCCAACTTTTCCGCTTGCGTCCCATAACCTTTGCCCTTCACGGAATCATTTTGCATGTGAATACTCAGCGTACACTCTTTTCTGTCGCGGTCTATTTGCTTTAGCTGCAACTCCCCAATCACCTCGGCATCAAGCATAATTGCGAATACAACCCTCGACACATCCTGCTTCGATTCAAAATACCGGTTTACAGCATCTTCGTTATAGGTGTATGGCTTGAACAGCTTCATATCCATATAAATGGATGCGTCATTTGTCCACCCTTTATAAAGGTCGTGACATAACTCCCTTGTCATGATCTGTAGGCTGATCTGTCCCATTTAATCTTCTCCGATTCCGATTTGCAGGTATGGGCGCTTTTACGGAGCCAGCCGGACTGCCGCGTCCAGAATGGCGTTTGCGGCATTTTCTTTGGATTGCAGCGGAAGCTCAGTGGTTTCGTTCCGGGTAATGATCGTGATTACATTCGTGTCAACCCCGAAGCCAGCGCCGGACTGCTTGAGATTGTTGGCGCAAATCATGTCCACGTTCTTCTTTACGAGCTTTTCCCGGCTGTTTTCCACCATGTTCTGGGTCTCCATGGAAAAACCGCAGATGACTTGTCCCGGGACGCGGTTCTCGCCGAGATATTTCAGAATGTCCCGGGTGCGTTTCAGGGGGATGGACATGTCTCCCTCGGATTTTTTGACCTTGTTATCGCTGTAATTTGCCGGGGTGTAGTCCGCCACCGCCGCCGCTTTGAAAATAAAGTCGGATTCTGGGGCGTTGGCGGCCACGGCTTCAAACATATCCTGAGCGGAAACGACGGGAACTACGGTCACAAAGGGCGGGGGGGCGATGGCCGTGGGGCCGGAAACCAGAGTCACGTCCGCGCCCCGGAGCATGGCCATTCTGGCAATGGCATAGCCCATTTTCCCGGTGGAATGGTTGGTCAGATACCGGACGGGGTCGATGGCCTCCTGGGTCGGCCCGGCGGTGACAAGCACCTTTTTCCCGGCAAGATCGTGAGGGAAGGCCAGCTGACGCAGGATATATTGCAGAATTTCCTCCGGCTCCGGTAGCTTGCCCTTGCCCACGGCACCGCAGGCAAGACGTCCGCTGGCAGGCTCGATGACTTCCCAGCCATAACGGCGCAGAAGCGCCAGATTGTCCTGTGTCACGGGATTTTCGTACATGTTGGTATTCATGGCGGGGGCGATGAGTTTGGGGCAGTGGCAGGCGAGAATGGTGGTGGTGAGCATATCGTCCGCCAGCCCGTGGGCCAGTTTCGCGCACACATTGGCCGTGGCCGGGGCGACGATCACAAGATCAGTCCGTTCCGCCAGAGCGATATGCTCCACCTGATGGGAGAAATTCCGGTCGAAGGTGTTCACCATCGTCCGGCGGCCGGTGAGCTGCTCGAAGGTCAGGGGTGTGACGAATTGGGTGGCGTTTTCGGTCATGACGACCTCCACCGCGGCGTGCTGCTTGACAAGGGCGGAGGCCAGCGCGGCGGCTTTATAGGCGGCGATTCCGCCGGTAACGCCCAGAAGGACGGTTTTTCCTTTCAGCATAGGGAACCCTCCAGAATAGAAAATTGCTTACGCTCATTATATCCCGATTTTGAATCGCTGTAAAGATGATTTTTTTCTTGTATTTTCCGCCGCACCCTGCTATAATACCCTCGGAGTGAGAGCTCCCAAATTTGCGCTGTATCTTCATAAGAAGAACGGCAGCAGGAGGTAATTTCATATGGAAAAAAGGAAAATGAACACCCGGTACATGGCGACCCTCGCTATGTTCTGCGGTGTTCTGCTGGTCATGGGCGTTACCGGAATCGGTTTCATTCCACTTCCGGTGATCAAGGCCACAACCATGCACATCCCGGTCATTCTGGGCGCGGTTTTGCTCGGCCCCGGCGCGGGCGCTGCCCTTGGGGGCGTGTTCGGGCTGTGCTCCATCTGGGCAAATACCACCAGTCCCGGACTGCTGGCATTTGCGTTTTCGCCCTTTATGACCACGGAGGGGCTGCCCGGTGTGCTGAAAAGCCTGTGGATCGCACTGGGGTGCCGGATTCTGTTCGGCGCGATTGCGGGATGGCTGTGGAAGCTGTTTAAGAAGCTTACGAAGCAGGACTTTGCGGCGCTGCCCCTGACTGCGGCAATTTCCACGCTGTGCCACACAATTCTCGTCATGGGCAGCATTTATGTGCTGCTTGCCCAGCAGTACGCACAGGCGAAAAATGTGGCCATTACCGCCGTCTTTGGACTGGTGATGGGTACGGTCACGGCGTCCGGAATCCCGGAGGCCATCATTGCCGCCATTCTGGTGACCGTCATCGGAAAGGCGCTGCTGCACCTTTCGGAACGGATGAAAAAACGTTAAGGAGAGATCGTTATGCTGCTTGCCATTGACATCGGTAATACCAATCTGGTCATCGGCTGTATTGAAAATGATAAAATTCTGTTCAAAGCCCGCATTGCCACCGACGCAATCCGTACCTCCGACCAGTATGGTGTGGAGATCAAAAACATGATGGAAGCCTTCGGCGTGCAGGTGAAGGATATCGACGACTGCATCATTTCCTCCGTCGTGCCGCCGGTGTTCAATTCCGTGAAAACCGGCGTCATCAAGGTCATCCGGAAGCAGCCCATGGTGGTCGGCCCCGGGCTGAAAACCGGGCTGAACATCCACATGGACGTTCCCAGTCAGGTAGGCAGCGACCGCATTGTCATCGCCGTGGCCGCCCTTGCGGAGTACGAAGCGCCCATGATTCTGATGGATTTGGGAACGGCAACCACCATTGAGGTGGTGGAGCCGAACAATATGTATCTGGGCGGCATTATTTTCCCGGGCGTCCGGGTCTCGCTGGACGCGCTGACCAGCCGCACCGCTCAGCTTCCCGGCATCAGTCTGGACAAGCCGAAGCATGTCATCGGAAAGAACACAGTGGACTGTATGCGCAGCGGCATGATGTACGGCACCGCCGCCATGCTGGACGGACTGGTGGAGCGAATCGAAGCAGAGCTGGGACACAAGTCCACGCTCATTGCCACCGGCGGCCTTGCCCAGTTTATCACACCGCTGTGCAAGCGGGAGATCATTCTGGAAAAAGACCTGCTTCTGAAGGGTCTGAACGTCATTTACAAGAAAAATAAGCGGTAACGGAAAGCCGGCAGCCCTGCGCTGTCGGCTTTTGCATCCGAAAATCCTTTCTGCGGCGGGGTGCTATTATTGCGCCCCGCCGCATAGTCTTTGGCAGGAGTGATGCAAATGATGTGCGCATGGAAACAGCTGCTGTCCGTCTTGCCGCCAAGACTTCGGCCGGAGGTGGACAGGTTGGGGAAAAACGCTTTGCAGGAGCTGCGGCTTCGGCTGGGGATGCCGCCGGAGCTGGTTCTGAGCGGGGAAAGCCGCTGGCTGGGGTGCTGTGTCAGCAGGGAAGACCTGAATTACTGCATCAACGCCGCCAGCCGGTATTCTCCATGGGCGGCGGCGACAACAGCGCAGGGGTATCTTACCGCCCCCGGGGGACACCGCATTGGTCTGTGCGGAGAGGTGGTCTGCAAGGATGGCATTGTGACTGGCATCCGGGAGATCAGCTCCCTGTGCATCCGTGTCGCGAGAGATTTTCCGGGAATCGCCAAGCGGGCGGCGGACGCTCCCGGCTCCATTCTGATTCTGGGCGCGCCCGGGTGGGGAAAAACCACCCTTTTGCGGGATCTGATTCGGCAGATCGGAGAAAAACAGTGCGTCAGCGTGGTGGACGAGCGGGGCGAACTGTTCCCGGAGGGGCTGGAACGGGGGAAGAAGACGGACGTCCTCACCGGCTGCCCCAAGTCCCCGGGAATCGACATGGTGCTCAGAACCATGGGGCCGGACTGCATCGCCGTGGACGAGATCACGGCGGAGGCGGACGCCCGGGCGCTTCTCCGGGCGGCGAACTGCGGCGTGCGGCTGCTGGCAACCGCCCACGGCACGTCGGCGGCGGACCTGCGGCGCAGGTCGGTCTACCGTCCGCTGGCGGAAAGTGGGGTGTTCCAAACGCTTCTGATTTTACGGCAGGACAAGTCCTTCCGGGCGGAGAGGGCGGCGCTATGAGCTACAGATGGTTTGGCGCAGCGCTGGTCATCGCGGGCTGCGGTGGTTTCGGGTTTTCCATCGCTTCCGGGTACAAGCGGGAGGAAGGAATCCTCCGGCAGCTGCTCAGGGCACTGAATTCCATGGAGTGGGAGCTTCAGTACCGCCTGACGCCCCTGCCGGAGCTTTGCCGTCAGGCGGGGAAGGAAACGAGGGGGACACTCCGGGAAGTGTTTTTCAATCTTGCGCGGGAGCTGGAATGGCAGACCTCCCCGGACGCGGCCAGCTGCATGACCGCCGCGCTGAAACGCAGTCACGAGCTGCCCCGGCGGATACGGGGAATCATGAAGCAACTGGGGCATACCCTTGGCCGGTTCGATCTTCCGGGGCAGAAGCAGGGCCTTGAGGAAGTGAAGGAAGCCTGCCGCATGGAGCTGGAAGCTCTGGGGAAGAACCGGGAAACACGTCTTCGCAGCTACGGGACGCTGGGATTATGCGCCGGTGCGGCGCTGGCGATTTTGTTTCTATGAGTATGGACATTGACCTGATTTTCAAAATTGCTGCCATTGGCATCATCGTATCTATCCTCAATCAGGTGCTTTCCCGTTCCGGCCGGGAGGAGCAGGCCACCATGACCAGCTTAGCGGGGCTGGTGGTCGTGCTGATGATGCTGGCGCAGAAGATCGCCGATCTGTTTGATCTGGTGAAGACCCTGTTTGAATTCTGATGAGCCTGTTCTGGAAGGCCGCGGCGGCGGTGCTGCTGGCGGTGGTGCTGGGGCTTTCTCTGGGAAAGCAGAAGGACATCGGCGTTCTGCTGACCATGGCGGTGTGCTGCATGGTCGCCATGATCGCCATTTCCTATCTGGAGCCGGTGCTGGACTTCCTGCGTGAGCTGGAGACGCTGGGAGACCTGCAGGGGGACATGCTGGGCATTCTCTTAAAAGCGGTGGGCATCGGGCTGGTGTCGGAGATCGCCGGACTGGTCTGTACCGACGCGGGAAACGGCTCCCTCGGAAAAACGCTGCAAATGCTTGGCTCGGCGGTGATCTTATATCTGTCTCTTCCCATTTTCACCGCCATGCTGGAACTGATACGGGAGATTTTACGAGAGTTATGAGCAAATTGATTTTGGCGGTGGCGTTGATATTTGCGCTGGCGATACCTGCTTCCGCTGTGGAATTTACGGCTCCACAGGTGCCGGAGAAAGGGGCGGAGCTGATGCCGGAGGACACCGGCTCCTTTGCCGCCGGGCTGATGGAGCTGCTTCGGGACGCGGTTCTGGGATTTCGGCCGGATTTGAAGGAAGCGTCCAAGGTCAGCCTTGGGGTGATCGCGGCGGTGATGATGGTGTCACTACTCCAATCCTTTTCCGGAAGTGTGAAGACCGTCGCAAACCTTGTGGGGGCGACAGCCATTGCGGCGGGGCTGCTGCTGAGCGCAAATTCCCTGATTCGTCTGGGGTCGCAGACCGTGACGGAAATCAGCGAGTACGGAAAGCTGCTGCTTCCCGTCATGACGGCGGCCATGGCGGCGCAGGGCGGGGCGGCGTCTTCCACGGCGCTGTACGCCGGGACGGCGGTGTTCGACTCGGTGCTGAGTTCCCTGATTTCCCGGATGCTCGGCCCCATGGTGTACCTGTTTCTGGCGCTGTCGGCGGCAAACGGCGCAATCGGGGAGAATATTCTGGGAAAATTGCGGGATTTGGTCAAAAACGTCGTCAGCTGGAGCCTGAAAACCATATTGACGGTGTTCACGACCTATATGACCGTCACCGGCGTGGTCAGCGGCACTACCGACGCGGCGGCGCTGAAAGCAACGAAGGTCACCATTTCTTCCGTGGTTCCCGTGGTGGGCGGAATTTTGTCCGACGCTTCGGAAGCGGTGCTGGTCAGCGCGGGGCTAATGAAAAACGCGGCGGGCATTTATGGAATTCTGGCGGTGCTAGCGGTATTCCTAAGTCCGTTCCTGAAAATCGGCGTCCACTATCTGATATTGAAACTGACAGCCGCCGTATGCGGCATCTTCGGAGAAAAGGGACTGACGGAGCTGATCGGCGATTTTTCCACAGCTATGGGACTTCTGCTCGCCATGACCGGCTCGGAGTGCCTGCTGCTGCTCATCAGCACGGTGTGTTTTCTGAAAGGAGTGGGATAATGGAGGCGCTTCGGCAATATGTTATTTCTGTGGTAGCTGCCACCATGCTCTGCGGCATTGTGGTCAGGCTGTTCCCCAATGGAAGCGGCAAGCAGATGGGGAAGCTGATCTGCGGGCTGTTTCTGGCGTACACCGTTCTGAGTCCCATTTCGAGGGTGGATTTTTCCAAATTGCCGGACTTTTCCCTGCGGTGCATGGATGACGCGGAGGACGCCGCCGCGATGGGAGAAAATCTCGCGCGGGATTCCATGGCGGATATCATAAAGGAAGAAACGGAAGCATATATCTTGGACAAAGCCGCAGACCTCCACGCGAACCTGCGCGTTGAGGTCGCTGTCGGCGAAGACAATCTCCCGGCGGCAGTCACGATCTCCGGGGAGGCGTCCCCTTACGCCCGGCGGCAGATACAGGCCATGATCGCAAATGATCTGGGTATTTCAAAGGAGAATCAGAAATGGATTGGGTAACGCTGAGAAGCAGGGGAAAGGAGCTGGTCAGGAAATACCGCTATGTCCTGTTGGTGGTGCTGGCAGGGCTTTTTCTCATGGCGCTGCCTGACGGAAAAAACACAAAAGCAGCCCCGGAACCCGCCGCTGCGGAAACGGAACCCCGGCAGGATCTGCAAACCGGGCTGGAAGAAATTCTCAGCCAGATACAGGGCGCGGGCAGGGTGCGGGTGCTTCTGACCCAGCGGGAAGGGGAGCGGACGGTATACCAGACGGACGAGGATTCCACATCCTCCGACATCCGGTCGGACACGGTTTTGCTCAATGGCTCTGACCGTTCTCAGACCGGGCTTGTGCAGCAGGTCAATCCCCCTACTTATCTCGGCGCGGTCATCGTATGCCAGGGGGCGGACAGCGCGTCCGTCCGGCTTGCCATCGTAGAGGCGGTCGGCAGCGTCACCGGGCTGTCCACCGACAAAATAACCGTTTTGAAAATGAAATGAATGATTGGAGGCATTTTTATGAAGGTATGGAAAAAGAATCTGATTGCGGCGGCGATTTTGGTGACGGTATGCGCAGGCATCTACGTCAACTGGCGCTACACCGAGGATCAGGCGGCGGCAAATCTCACGGATACGTTGGACACGGAAAAGGTCATGTCCGACGACAATCTGGTGCTCAGCGAGGACATGGCGGCCATCTCCGCCGGGGAAGACGTGGCGACCACCTCCACCGACTACTTTGCCGCCGTCCGCCTGTCCCGGCAGCAGGCGAGGGACAACGCCGTGAATCTGCTTCAGGAAGCCATGTCCTACAGCGAAAGCTCCAAGGAAGCGGAGTCCGCGGTAGAGCTGGAACAGATCGTGCAGACGGCGCTGAGCGAAGCCCAGATCGAAAGCCTGATCATCGCGAAGGGCTATGCCGACTGCGTGGCCTACATGTCCGGCGAGGGCATTTCCATTGCGGTGGCTTCTCCCGAGGGCGGCTTGCAGCGGGAAGACGTGGCCGTTATCGCAGACATCGTCATGGCGCAGTCCGACTATTCTCTGAACGATATCCGTGTTGTGGAAGTTCAATAAGTTTATGCCCCGGATGAAGACCATCCGGGGCAATCTTGTAAATCCATGCTTTGCTTGCAGAAAATGGTTGTATTTTTCTGGATTTGTGGTACAATAAACAAAAGTATGTCAAGCCCACGGGCGGGACAAACATTTAGGAGGTAAAACCTTATGGCTGAATATAAGCAGTACATCACCCAGATTCAGGAAAACGGAAGCGTCATGATCTCTGAGGACGTGGTAGCGACCATCGTGGCCCATGCCCTGTCCGAGGTGGAGGGCGTCGGTTCTCTGGGCATCAAGCCCGGCGTCAGCATCGCAGACTTTACCAATAAAAAGAATTGGGGTAAGGGGCTGAAGATCCTGATCGCGGAGGATAACACCCTTACCATCGAGTGCGGCATTATGGTCTGCTACGGCTACAGCGTCGTGGACGTGGCGAAGGACGTGCAGGCGGCAGTGACCGCCAGCGTGGAGTCCATCACCGGCACGAAGGTCGAGAGCGTCTCCGTCAACGTCTGCGGCATCGTCCACAAGTAAGGTCGGGCGGTATGAAAAGAGGCGACGCCAGAGAACTGGCAGTACATCTGATTTACGGCCGGGCGTTTACCGGCGAGGAGCCGGAGCAGGTGGTTTCCACCCGTCTGGACAGGGAATATTACGGAAAACTGGCCGAAGAAAATGAGGTATATGCCCAGCGCCCTGACCGGTTCCAGCTGCGCTATATCGACTCGGTGGTCACCGGCGTTGCCAACCGGGAGGACGAGCTGGACGACGTGATCCGGCAGTTTTCCATCGGCTGGGACATCAGCCGCATTTCCAAACTTGCCCGGTGCATTCTCCGGCTGGCGATCTACGAAATCCTTTACGTGGACGACGTTCCCACCGGCGTTGCGGTAGCCGAAGCGGTGCGCATTGCGAAAAAATACGACGGCGACGATACCGGCGCGTTTATCAACGGAATCTTAGGCAGCTTTGTCCGCAGCCGGAACACGGAGATGGAAGCCCCTCAAGAGGAAGCAAAATGAGCGTCATCGGCATCGACACCAGCAATTACACTACCTCCATTGCCTTTTTTGACGGTGAGGGGGGAGAAAATTGCTCCCGCCTTCTGCCCGTCAGGCAGGGGGAGCTGGGTCTGCGTCAGTCCGACGCGGTATTTGCCCATATCAAAAGCCTGCCGGAGCTTTCCGGCAGGCTGTTTTCCCATATTCAGAAGGACGCCATCACGGCGGTGGGCGTCAGCACCCGTCCCCGGGCGGTGGAGGGGAGCTATATGCCCTGCTTCATGGTTGGCTACTCCCATGCGAAGCTGTTGTCGGACGCTCTGGGCGTGCCGCTGGCGGAGGTTTCCCACCAGCAGGGACACGTGGCCGCGTCCCTGTGGAGCGCAGGACGGATGGACTTGCTGGAGAAAACCCATCTTGCATGGCATTTGTCCGGTGGTACCACGGAGCTGCTTCTGGTAGAGCCGGAGGGCAGAAATGTGAAGTGTACCCGCATCGGCGGTACCACGGACATTTCCGCCGGGCAGCTGATCGACCGGACGGGGCAGCTTCTGGATTTGCCTTTCCCATCGGGGAAGCATCTGGACAGTCTCAGCCGGGAAGCGACGGGGAAGGACGTATTCCGGGTCAAGTGCAGGAACAGCGAATTTTCCCTTTCCGGCGTGCAGAACAAGGTGCAGCAGTTCTACGCCGCCTGCGCTGACCCCGCCGAGACTGCGGCCTACGCGCTGCGGTGCGTTGCTGGGGCGGTGTATCAGGCAACGGCGCAGGCGCTGGAAGCCTATCCGGGGCTGAGCGTGGTGTTTTCCGGGGGCGTTGCGTCCAATTCCATGCTCCGGGAGCTGACGGCAACCCTCCATCCCGTTTTTGCACAGCCGCAGTTTTCCACGGACAACGCCATGGGCGTCGCCGTGCTGACAAAACGACTGACGGAGGAATAACATGGCTCAGAACGTTCTGTCCATCACCCAGTTAACCGAATATATCCGCGGACGGCTGGACGACGACCCCTTTCTGGGGCAGGTGGCCGTACGGGGCGAGATCAGCAATTACAAGGTCTACCCTTCGGGACACCACTATTTCACGCTGAAAGACGAAGGAGCGGCCTTGAAGTGCGTCATGTTCAAGGGCAATGCCATGCGCCTGCGCTTCCGGCCGGACAACGGCATGAAGGTCATTGCCATGGGCAAGGTCACGGTCTATCCCAGAGACGGGGCGTATCAGCTGTACTGCGCCGCCATGGCCATGGACGGCGTGGGCGACCTGTATGCCGCCTTTGAGCAGCTGAAGAAAAAGCTGGCGGCGCAGGGGCTATTTGACCCAGCCCACAAAAAGCCGCTGCCCAAATATCCCGGCACCATTGCCATCGTCACCAGCTCCGCCGGCGCGGCGGTGCATGATATGCTCCGCATTCTCAGAAAGCGGTATCCGCTGACAAAGGTGCGGCTCCTGCCCGTTCGGGTGCAGGGCGCGGAAGCACCGGGGGAGATCGCCGCGGCCATCCGGTATGCCAACCGCTACAGGCTGGCCGACCTGCTGATCGTGGGTCGGGGCGGCGGCTCCATTGAAGATTTGTGGGCGTTTAACGACGAACTGGTCGCCCATGCCATTTATGAATCGGAGATTCCCGTGATCTCAGCCGTGGGACACGAGCCGGATGTGACCATTTCCGACTACGTGGCCGATCTTCGTGCGGCGACGCCCTCCAACGCGGCAGAGCTTGCCGTGCCGGATCAGGACGCTTTGCGGCAGAATCTGGACGCCATGTCCAGCGCTATGGCGTCCGCCCTGAGCCGCCAGTTGAAGGCGGCGCGGCAGCATCTGAACGTGTTGTCCCAGTCTCCTGCGCTGCGAAGCCCCACGGGGTACATCGAGCAGCGGGAGAAGAGTCTGGAGCTGTTGAAAAACCGCCTGATCGCGGCGCAGAATCAGAGCATCACCCGGAAAAATCAACGCTACATCGCCGCCGTTTCCAAGCTGGACGCCATGAGTCCCCTGAAAGTGCTGACCCGGGGCTACTCCATGGCACAGACGGAAGCGGGGGAGGTACTCCGCTCCGTTCGGCAGGTGGAGCTGGGAGAACGCATCAGCGTCCTGCTGAGCGATGGAAAACTGTCCGCAACCGTAATGGATAAAAAGGAGGAAGCGCGATGAATCCGCAGAACAAAACCTTTGAGGAGTCCATGGCACGTCTGGAGCAGATCGTCCGGGCTATGGAACGGGGAGACGTGGCTCTGGAGGAGTCCTTAAAGCTCTTTCAGGAGGGCACTGAGCTGGTGCGAAGCTGCCAGAAGCTGCTGGACGACGCCCAGCTTCAGGTGAAGAAGATCATGACCGCCCCGGACGGCAGCCCTGTAGAGGAGGACTTTCAGGATGAGCCTTGACTCTAGAAGCCGGGAATACCGGGAGTATGTGGAAGCCTATCTGAAGGATTTCTACGCGCAGTTCCACGACGCGCCACAGAAAGATCTCTACAAGGCCATGGAATACAGTCTGCTTGGGGGCGGAAAGCGTCTGCGGCCGATTTTTGCCTTTGAGTTCTGCCGCCTGTGCGGGCGGGACTGGAAGGACGCCGCGCCTTTCGCCGCCGCCGTGGAGATGATCCATACATACAGCCTGATCCATGACGATCTGCCCTGCATGGACAACGATGACTACCGTCGGGGACGGCTGACGAACCACAAGATTTTCGGCGAGGGAATGGCCGTTCTGGCGGGGGACGCCCTGCTGACGGACGCTTTCATGGTTGCATCCAAGGCAAAACTGGCAAGGCCGGAGGACATGGCGACGGCCATCGGGCTGCTGGCGGAGTGCGCCGGTTCTCCCGGCATGGTGGGCGGTCAGGTGCTGGACATCATGAGTCAGGAGCGGGAGCTGAGCGAGCAGGAGGTTCTGGACATTCAGTCCCGGAAGACCGGCGCGCTTATCAACGCCGCCTGCGCCTTGGGCGCGATTGCAGGAAACGCGTCGGACGAGCAGTTTAACGCCGCCTGTCAGTTCGCGGCAGGGCTGGGTCTGGCGTTCCAGATTCGGGACGATATGCTGGACGTCATCGGCACCCAGTCGGAGCTGGGAAAAGCCACCGGCGTGGACGGGGAGAAGAATACCTTCGTCCGACTGTATGGCCTGGAAAAGTGCGAGGAACTGGTGAAGAAATACACGGATTATGCCATTTCAGCGCTGTCCGTGTTTGAAGACACCGAATATATTGTCGCCCTTGCCCACAGTCTGACCACCCGGCGGGTATAAAACACAACATAAGATGGAAAATGCCCCCGGCCATATGGCCGGGGGCATTTGTGCGATATTACAGCTTTTCGGTAATCTCCGCCATTCGCTCGATGGGGAAGGGCGGATTGCCGATAGGCTTCATGGCGATGGACATGAGCTTGACGGGATTATCGTCCGCCGCGACCCGATTGGAGCTGAACGCGCCGCACCGGCGGCAGCGGTGGATGATCGCCCATTCGCCGTTTTTCCGAACCCACACCGCCACCGGCTCCATCAGTCCGCCGCAGTCTGACTCCCGGTCGCCCGGCTCAATGTCCAGATGTACGGAACACAGGCAGTTGGGGCAATGGTTCCGGTGGTCGCTCCCCGCGCCCGCCGGGACGACGGGATGGCCGCAGTTCCGACAGGTGAAGCTTTCGTCACAGGGGTGAGTTTTATAATAGCCTTTTTTGTACTGTTTTCTTTTATTTTCCCGGTTCATTGGGGGTATTCCTCCTAAAAGTATTTGTTGAAAATTCTTTTGGGAGGTTCGCGGAATTGTGATTGCCAACCTCCCGGTCAGATCACAATATCCATTTGATTACGATTAAACAAACAATTACCTCATTATTTCATATTTTAGATGCGCATTTTGCGCGGGGAATTGGATTACCGGATGTCCTCGTCGTCGAACTTGTCGCCGCACTCAGGGCAGAATTTGGGCGGATGCTTGGGATCCTCCGGCTCCCAGCCGCACTTATCACAGCGGTACAGCGGCTCGGACGCGGGCTTCTTCGCGCCGCATTCGGAGCAGAACTTGCCCTTGTTGACCGCGCCGCAGGAGCAGACCCAGCCGTCGGCGGGCTTGGAAGCGCCGCACTCCACGCAGAATTTGCCCGTATTCACCGCGCCGCAGGAGCATTTCCAGGTGTTTGCACCGGCAGCAGGAGCAGCGGGGGCGGCAGGAGCGGGCGCGGCGGGCTGCTGCTGACCCATCTGGAACAGGGAAGCAGCGTTGAAACCACCGGCGGACTGCGCCATGTTCATGCCCATGAAGCCCATCATCGCACCGTTTTTGTTTCCGGCGGCGGTCTTCATTGCCTCGGCCTGTGCCTGCACCATGTGCGCCGCCGCCATGTTGGTGTTACGGAAAACGGCGGACTTCTGCAGCTCCTTGATGGTGGCCTCGTCCTCGGCGGAGGCGGTCACGGAGTTGACGCCCACGGCGACGATGGCCAGACCCCGGGTTGCACCCCACTTGCCGGACAGAACTTCGTTCATGGCCTGGGCCAGCTCCATGGTGTGGCCGGGCAAGGCGGAATATCGGATGCCCTGGGCGGAGATACGGGCAAACGCGGGCTGCAAAGCGGTGAGGAACTCGGATTTCAGCTGGCTGTCCAGCTGGTCGCGGGTGTAGTCCTGAGATACGTTGCCGCATACGTTCTTATAGAACAGCATGGGGTCGGCGATCTTATAGGAATACTCACCGTTGCAGCGGATGGAAACGTCCATATCCAGACCGATGTTGTTGTCCACAACACGGAAGGGGATGGGAGCGGGGGTGCCGTACTTGTTGCCAACCAGTTCCTTCAGGTTGAAGAAGTACACCCGCTGATCCTTGGCGGTATCTCCGCCGAAGGTGAAGCGGCGCTTGAGGGTTTCCCAGCTGCCTTCCAGACCTTCCAGACCGCCCTGAAAAATGGTGGGTTCGCTGGAGGAATTCCAAGTGTATTCGCCCGCTTCGGCGGCGAACTCCACAATCTTGCCCTGCTCCACGATCATCATGCACTGCCCCTCGTTGACGGCGATGACAGAGCCGTTGGAAATGATGTTGTCAGAGCCTTTGGTGTTGCTGTTGCGGGAGGAGGTGCGCTTTTTGCCCTTGGTGACCAGAACGTTGGCCGCCATGCTGTCACAGTAGAAATACTCTTTCCACTGATCGGCAAGGACGCCGCCTGCCGATCCCAATGCTGCTTTGATCAGACCCATAATGCTTTCTCCTTATGTAAAAAATTTTTTGATATCAAAACTTTCCGCCACCGCCGCCGTGGGTGCTTCCGCTGGAGGACGTATGGACGGAGCTGCCGCCACCGCCGGAGCTGCTGCTTTCCTGTTGGATGCGGGTTTTGGTGACGTTGCTGTACAGGAACAGATCCCGATTGGTGCGCAGGTGATAGGAGCTGTCGTTCAGGTAGCTGCCCGCGCTGCGCTGAGGGCGCTTGGTATTCATGCAGGCGCGCATGATGAGGACGGTGATCGCGCCAATGACTGCGCCGATGGCAATGGAAATCAAAATATTTACGCGCCGGGGCTGGCCTTCATAATAGACGACATCTTCCTGATCGCCGTGGTAATAATCGCCCGAGGTATCCGCATAACCGTCAATAGGTGCGCCGTCATTATAGGCGGAAAAATAGGTGGGCAGAGCGTCCAGGAATGCGTCGAAAGCGCCATAATAATCGCCGTTTTTCAGGTACGGAAGGGCGCTTTCGCCAACCTGCTGAATGCCGTAGTCCGTCAGAGCGTAGATGGCGTTTCCTTTGGTGGAAATGTACCAGTCCCGTTCCTCCATGGACAGGAGGAACAGAACGCCGTTGTCTGCATAGCCGTTGTAATCGTAGTAATCGTCGGCGTAGTCCTGAGGCCTTTTCCCGTCCAGACTGTCCACCGTCAGGATGACCACGTCCATTCCGTATTCCTGCCGAAGCGCCTGCGCCTTTTCTTCCAGCGCCGCTTCCTCCGAGGAGGACATGAGATCGGCGTTGTCAATGACGTATTGCTGCTCTGCGCCGACGCTCAGGAACAGGGAGGGGAGAAGCAGCAGGCACAGGATCAGGCAAATCTGTTTGTGTTTCATACTGTTTCCTCCTTAAAGCATCAGAAGCTGCACCAGCGACGCAAGCAGCGCGACACCGGCGGTGACTCCGGCAAACCATGCGGCTGTCTTCTTGGGGCAGATGGGGAATGCGCCGGTCATTTTGCCGGTCTGGCCGTTCATGGCGAAGGTGTAGATTTTGTCCTTGTACTTCGTATTCAGAATCCACACGGGGAAGAAGACGTAGCGTGCCCTGTTGTGCTTGATGTTCAGCTGCCGGGAGGTGGGAACCACAGAGGAATAGCCGACAAAGGTGCTTTGCAGCCGGTCGTCCATGGCGGCGTCTACCCGCTGACGAACCCGCGGTTCGCCGTTTTCCGAGGGAACGTCGTACTTGTCGGCAAGATACCCGGTGAGATACGCCATATCGAAGGACGTGAGCTGCTTGTAATCAAACGGTTCGATGGATTCCATGAAAGCGTCCTCCATTTTGGTGGAGCCGTCCATGGGAATGCCCACAAAATCCGCCACCGCGTCCCGTTTCAGCAGAAAATGGTCGGTTTTGGTGTATTCGTATTTGGAATCCGACCATGTATGTATCCGTGTGGCCTTGTAGCTGCCGCTGAAATCCGCGGCGCAGTCATACAGCCAGAAGGGGACGTACATTCCGGTGATCTTTTCCAGCCGCTGTTCCGAGGTAAAGCCTTTGGGAAGAAGGGGCTTGCCCTTGCAAAGGCGGAGAAACGCGGCCTTGGCGTCCTCCTTGTTTTTCTGGAAGGGGATGACGGCGTCGGGCTTCAGACCGCCGCTGAGACGGGTGGGCATGATGGTGGGGTTTTCGCAGTAGGGGCAGAAGGAAGCGGCAGTATTCTCGTCGCAGAGAATTTCTCCGCCGCAGGAGGGACATTGAAAAGCGCGAAGGGTGCTTTCCTCATCCTCGCTGAATTGCTCCGTCTGTTCCTGCTCCCACTGAAATTCCTCGTCGCCCTGGGGGTTCTGGCTTTCGTTGAACGCCCGGACGGTGTCGAGGTCAAAGGTGTTGCCGCAGTATTCGCAGGTCAGCTTCTGAGCGTCCGACCCAAAGTGCAGACCGGCGTTGCAGCATGGGCATTTGTATTCCAGGACGCGGGTTTGTTCCTCCATGGTTTTCTCCTCCAATCATTCTCTCAGATATTGTAGGGCGCAATCCACAAATACGGCCGCGCCTGTGGAAAGGACGCTCTCGTCGAACTTCACCTTCGGGTGGTGCTGGGGGTAAGGGTAGCCCTTGGACGGCTCGCCCGCCGCCAGCGCCAGCATCAGGGACGGAACCTCGTGGCTGACGTAGGCAAAATCCTCCGAGCCGCCGCCCCGGGCAGGCTTCCCGCCGCTGAGTTCTGCCGTGGTGAACGCGTGGCTTGCGCCCAGCAGGTCTTTGAGATACCCCGTGACTTTTTCCGAAAGGTCTTTGTCGTTGACAAGGGTGGGGCATCCGCTGCCGAAGCTGACCTCCGCACTGGCGCGGAAGGCTTCCGCCACGTTTTTCGCGATGGCGGTCATGCGCTCTTTCAGATAAGCACGGGTTTTCTCATCATAGGTGCGGATAGTGCCGCCCATGGTCGCCGTGTCAGGGATAACGTTCCCGGCCTCTCCCGCGTGGAAGGTGCCGATGGTCAGGACTGCTTCGTCGGAGGCGGACAGCTCCCGTGCGTGTATCTCCTGGAGAGCGATGAGGATGTGTGCCGCCGCCGTCAGGGGGTCAATGCCGTTCTGGGGTGCGGAGCCGTGACAACCCTTGCCATGCACCTGGATGGTAAAATAGTCCGCCGCAGGGGCGCTGACGCCGGGGGCGGAGACCACCACCGTTCCCGCCGGGAGCGGCATTCCCGCCGCAACGTGAATCATCAGGGCTGCGTCGGGTCTGGGATTTTCCAGCACGCCGGAGGCAATCATGTCCTTGCTGCCCTCGAAAATTTCCTCCGCAGGCTGGAACATGAGCTTGACCATGCCGTCCAGCTCCGACTCGTGGGCTTTCAGGATTTTCGCCGCGCCCAGCAGCATTGCGGTGTGCATATCATGGCCGCAGGCGTGCATCCGTCCGTTTTTGCAGGCGAAATCCACGTTGGCTTCCTCGGTGATGGGCAGGGCGTCCATATCTGCCCGAAGCAGTATCACTTTTCCGCCGGGCTTGCCGACGGTTGTAACAAGTCCCGCTTTTCCACACTCATGGACGGCATAACCCATCTCCGTAAGTGCAGATTTTACATAAGGCTTCGTTTCCGTCAGATCAAATCCGGTTTCCGCGTGGGTGTGAAGCCACAGACGATGGGATTTGATCTCCTCCTGAAGCGCTTTGGCTTCCTGTAAAATTTGTTCCTTCGTCATATAAATTAGCCCCTTTCATCTTTAGTATGCCTCGCTACAGAGAAAAGTCCTCATTGTCGTACTTGGAAAAATCCACAGCCTTGGGCTTGGGCGGGATACGCTTGCAGGGGTCATATTTGAATTTGCGGCACTGGTCGTCCACCGTTTTCAGTCCCTTTTTGGCGCACAGGATCTGCCCGCCGCCCAGACGGGCACCGTTTGCGCAGTAGGCGCAGGAACGTTCTATTTTCTTGCGAAACAGCATGGCGGCATCCTCCCAACAATCGTTCTTGTATTATACACCAAATACTCTGGAAAAGCTACCCCTTTTTTGAAGCTTTATCACCAGCGCCCCGACGGACAGCACCCCGAAGGGAAGCCAGATGCCGTATGCCATCAGCGCGGCGAGGGCGAGAGAAAAAAGCGTTTGCAGCAGCTTCCCCAAAAAGTACGGTTTTAAGGAAAGTCCCGCCGTGACGGACACGGTCTGCATGGTGACGCACAGGCCACCGAAGGCCAGTATCCCCGAACAGATGCAGAACCGGGCGGAAACGTCCGTGACGGCCAGCAGCTCACAGCAGCCGTTGGAAAGCTCCAGAATCCCCGTGACCGCGACCTGTACTGCCGCTGGGAGAATCCAGAAAATCCACCGTTTCAGAAATGCCAGCAGAACCCGGAAAAGCACCACCCAGCCGCATACCGTTGCCATGACCGTAATCGCGGTGTTCAGAGCGGACGCAGGGGAGTGGGGACTTGTCTTCGTCAGCCTGACGGGGGCGGCGGGTTTCCCCGGAATCAGCAGCGCCGCAAACAACGCGCCCACGATGTGGATGCCCCACAGCGCCCACGCCATCCACCGGCGGGGGAACATGGCCGCCGCCATGCCGAACAGGAACGCAGGCCCCGCGTTGCTGCAAAAAGAAAGCATCCGTTCCGCCTCCGGTTTTGTCAGCTGCCCGCTGCGGAATGCGGCGGCGACGTTCTGCGCCCCCACGGGATACCCGCCCAGAAACGCCGGAATCAGCAGGGATTCCGCCCCATCCGGCATTCCGAACAGCCGCCCCAAAGGCCGCAGAACCGCCAAAGAGCTGCCAAGCAGGGAGCTTGTCAGCAGAATGGACAGCACAAAAAAGGGAAACAGCGAGGGGATAACCGTCCGCAGGCACAGCTCGATGCCCTGACGCGCCCCATCGATCGCCGTTCTTCCATCCAAAATCAGCGCCAGCATCCCAAAACTCACACAAATTCCTGTCCAGAAATTTCTCCGTTTCACCAGACCTCACCTCGGAAGAATCTATGCAAATCGGCCGCTGTCCATTCATATGCTTTTCCCAAGGGGGGCTGGTTTCATGGGGAAGGGACGAATGATTTTGCAGCGGCTGGCGGATGGGGCTGACCTTTCCGCAGAGCCGCTGCCGGGGCAGCCCATTGTGGAGATCGCCGGCGACCGCCGGGTGCTGATCGAAAACCACTTCGGCGTCAAGGAATACAGCCGGGAGAAAATCGGAGTCAAGGTGAAATACGGTCTGGTCTGTGTCTGCGGCTGTAATCTGGAACTGATCCGCATGACGAAGGAGCAGCTGATCATTTCCGGGAGAATTGACGCGGTAACGCTGATCCGGAGGGGGTAACATGGATATCTGGAAGTCTCTGGACGGGATGGTGGAGGCGGAGCTGACCAGCGCGGAACCGGGCGCGGCGCTGGAAGCAGCCAATGCCCGGGGCATCCCGCTTTATGACGTGATACAGGTGGGCGACCTGACCGCCCGGTTCCGGGTGCGCAGGCGGGATTACCGGACGCTGGAAGCCCTCAGCGAAAAGCGGGGAGAGGCGCTGCATCTGCGCCGCCGGATGGGCGCGTACTGGACGCTGAAACGGCTCCTGGCACGGCCTATGCTTCTAGCCGGGCTGGCGGTGTTTCTGGCGGCGGCAATTTTTCTGCCCACCCGCATTTTTTTCGTGCGGGTGGAGGGCAACGTGAACACGCCCACCCGGCTCATTCTGGACGCCGCGGGGGAAAGCGGCATCCGCTTCGGCGCTTCCCGGCGGGCGGTGCGAAGCGAAAAAATGAAGAACGCTCTGCTGTCGGCGCTTCCTCAGCTGCAATGGGCGGGGGTGAACACCTCCGGATGTGTGGCCACCGTTTCCGTGCGGGAGCGGACAGACCCGGAGGTGACGGAGCAGGATTCGGCGGTGAGCAGCATCGTAGCCTCCCGGGACGGCTTCATCGTCTCCGCCACGGTGACCCGGGGCAATTTTTTGTGTCGCGTGGGGCAGTCGGTGAAGGCGGGGCAGGTTCTGATCTCCGGGTACACCGACTGCGGCATCTGCATTCAGGCGACCCGGGCGGAGGGGGAGATTTACGCCCAGACAAGCCGCGATTTTGCCGCCGTGACCCCCGCTCAGTGGACGGTTCGGGGGGAGCAGACTGCCGTCAGGCGAAAATACAGCCTCATCATCGGAAAAAAACGCATAAATTTATGGAAAGACAGTGGAATTTTGCAGGGCAGTTGTGATAGAATGGATAGGCGATATAAACTTACCCTGCCGGGCGGCTTTCGTTTGCCGGTCACGCTGTGCGTGGAGGAATATACTTTCTACGATGGGGAAATGATGACTCTGGAGCCGGACGCGGCGGAAGCGGCGCTTTCCAGATTCGCTCAGAGCGCCCTGATCCAGCAGATGGTGGCCGGGCGGATTTTAAGCCGGGAGGAATCGATCACGCAGTCGGAGGATAAGTACCTGCTGGAAGGGACATACGCCTGCGTGGAAATGATTGGCCGGGTCCGCAGAGAACAGATTGGAGATACAAATGGGAAAAGTGGTTGAACGAATCGTCAACGCCGAGCGGGTGGAAGATCTGATTACGGTGTTTGGCTCTTTTGACGAAAATATCAAACGAATCGAGGAAGCCCTGAACGTCCGGGTGGTGAACCGGGGGACAGACCTCCGGGTCTCCGGGGACGAGGAAATGGCGGATAAGGCCGTGCGCACGCTGGAGGGGCTGCTGTCTCTGGCCGCCAAGGGCGAGACCATCGACGAGCAGCGGGTGCGTTACCTTATTACGCTGGTCAACGAGGGCAATGACGCCCAGGTTGCGCAGATGGCGAAGGATGTTGTCTGCATCACCGCCAAGGGAAAACCCATCAAGGCCAAGACCGTAGGTCAGCAGAACTACATGAAGGCCATCATGAAGAATACCATCACCATCGGCGTCGGCCCCGCGGGTACCGGCAAGACCTATCTGGCAGTCGCCGCCGCCGTGGCTGCCTTCCGGGAGCGTACGGTGAACCGCATTATCCTCACCCGCCCGGCGGTGGAAGCGGGGGAGCGGCTGGGCTTCCTGCCCGGCGACTTGCAGAATAAGGTAGACCCCTATCTGCGGCCGCTGTATGACGCGCTGTACGATATGCTGGGGGCGGAGACCTTCCAGAAGTATCAGGAGCGCGGCTCCATCGAGGTCGCGCCGCTGGCCTATATGCGCGGCCGCACGCTGGACGACAGCTTCATCATTCTGGACGAAGCCCAGAATACTACCCGGGAGCAGATGAAAATGTTCCTAACCCGTCTTGGTTTCGGCTCGAAAATCGTCATCACCGGCGACGTGACCCAGATTGACCTGCCGGACGACAAGGTTTCCGGCCTGAAGGACGCCGTGCGGGTGCTGGACGGGGTGAAGGACATTGCCATCTGCCGCCTGACCGCCGCGGACGTGGTGCGCCACGCCCTGGTGCAGGAGATCATCAGCGCCTACGAGCGCTCCGCCCAGAAAAAGGAAGTCAAAAAACCGACCCGTCAGATTCAGGGCCGTTACCATCAGAGGAAGAATTGACATGAGACATAAAATCAACATCGTATTCGAGCAGCTGAGCCTGCAAAAATTTGCCATCAAAAGCATCATCCGCACCTGCATCAACGCGGTTCTGGACGCAGAGGGCATCAATGTCCCCTGCGAAATCAACGTCCTTGTGACGGATGACGCAGGCATTCAGGTGGTCAACCGGGAGAGCCGCCACATGGACAAGCCTACGGACGTGCTGAGCTTCCCCATGTTCCAGCTCATCGCCGGGGAGCCGCCCACGGACTGGACGGACTTTCAGGACCCGGAGACCGGACTGGTGCCGCTGGGGGATATGTGCATTTCTCTGGAACGGGCGATCGCACAGGCAAAGGAGTTCGGCCATTCCACCCGCCGGGAGGTGGGGTATCTCACCATCCACTCCATGCTCCATCTGCTGGGCTACGACCATCTGGACGAGGGCGAGGAAAAGAAGAAAATGCGCGGCAGGGAGGAAGCCATTGCCGCGTCCATCCCCAACATGAGCCGGGACTGAGGAGAATAGAAAATGAAAACGAAATCCGCTATGATTACCATTGCCGGACGCCCCAACGTGGGCAAGTCCACTCTGACAAACTATCTCGTCGGCGAAAAAATCGCCATCGTATCCAATAAACCCCAGACCACCCGGAACCGTATCTGCGGCATCGTAACGAGAGGGGACACCCAGTTCGTGTTTGTGGACACTCCCGGCTACCACCGGGCAAGGACAAAGCTGGGCGATTACATGGTAAATGTCGCGAGAGAATCCATTTCCGACGTGGATTTGACCATCCTTGTGGTGGAGCCGATCGCGTCCATCGGGCCGCAGGAGGAAGGGCTGATCGACAAGATCAAGAGCAGCCATTGCCCCGCCATTCTTGCCATCAACAAAATCGACACCGTGGAAAAGGACGCCCTTCTGGAGGTCATTGCCGTCTATTCTCAGGCGGCGGCCTTTGACGCCATCATCCCCATTTCCGCCAAAACCGGCGACGGGGTGGAGGATCTGCTGGAAACCTGCGGCAAATACGCCGAAGAAAGCCCATTCCTGTTCCCGGAGGACGTGACCACCGACCAGCCCGAGCGGCAGGTAATGGCGGAGATCATCCGGGAAAAGCTGCTGTGGTGCCTTGACCGGGAGGTTCCCCACGGAACCGCCGTGGAAATTACAAAATTCTCCGAGCGGGACAATGGAATTATTGACATCGACGCTACCATTTACTGCGAAAAGGCCAGCCACAAGGGCATCATCATCGGCAAAAACGGCGCCATGCTGAAAAAGATATCCTCCATGGCGCGGGCTGACTGCGAAAAATTCATGGGAACGAAGGTGTTCCTGACCACCTGGGTCAAGGTGAAGGAAAACTGGCGCGACAGTGATTTTCTTGTGCGCAATTTCGGCTACAGCGAATAGCCATATCTGAGAACTGGCGAAATGACCAACAGCGAGGGATTTTTGCAATGTGCAAGCCATTTTCCCGCAGGAATACTGGATGTATTTCAAGGGGAAATGGTGCGGCACAGGGCAAAAAGAGCCGCTGCTTGGGCGTTTTGACAGTTCTTAGATAGGCTCTAATTTCCAGTGGTATTTTCCTGAAGTATGGCAAACCCTACTTTCAGGAGGTATGTCTATGAACGCTTTGGATTACTGGCAGCTGTTTCTCGAGACCGGCGCACCGGAAATGTATCTCATGTACTGCAAGCACAAATCGGAGGAAACCCATGTATTTGACGATTCAGGGCATCGTCCTGAGAGTTACGGACTACAATGACAAGGACGCCTTGCTGACCATGCTGACCCGCCGCCATGGCAGGCTGACCGTGAAGGCGCGGGGACTGCGGCGGAAAAACAGCCCGCTCATCGCCCCGTGCCAGCTCCTTGCCTACGGGGAGTTTACGTTGTTTGAATACCGGGGACAGTACACCATCAACGAAGCCCAGTCCATCGAGCTGTTTACGCCCCTGCGCCGGGACTTGACCAAGCTGTCTCTGGGTACGTATTTTGCACAGGTTTCGGAGGTCCTTTCTCAGGAGGATATGCCGAACCCGGAGCTGCAATCGCTGCTGCTCAACTGCCTGTACGCCCTTTCCAAGCTCGACCTTCCGGAAAGTCAGGTCAAGGCCGTGTTCGAGCTGCGCGCCGCCTGCCTGTCCGGCTATGCCCCCGACCTCACCGGCTGCCATGTCTGCGGCAGCCAGACGCCGGAGCGGTTCGACCTGTCGGCGGGTATGCTGGAATGCCGGAATTGCCGCAGCCCCGAGTCGAGCGGCATCCGGATGCCGGTGCCGCCCTCCGTGCTGGAAGCCATGCGCTACATCTGCTATTGCGACAGCAAAAAGCTGTTTTCCTTTCAGGCGGGGGAGGATACCTTACAGCAGCTTTCCGAGGTGACGGAGGCATACCTCGCCACCCAGCTGGAACGGGGCTTTTCCACACTGGATTTCTACAAATCGTTACTTATATAGGAGAAAACCATGTCAGAATTATACGAAAAATCTCTGCGAAAACTGGAACTCGATCAGGTTTTGCAGCTTCTTGCCGAATGTGCCGGCAGCGAGGGCGGCAAGGAAGCCTGCCTGTCGCTGCGGCCTTCTTCGGACTTGGAGGAAGTGGAGCTGATGCTGAATCAGACCACCGCGGCCTCCGACCTGTGTACCCGGAAGGGCAACCCCGTCTTCGGGGACGTGACCGACTGTTCCGCGTCTCTGGAGCGGGCAGACCGGGGCGGCAGCTTGCAGAGCGTGGAGCTGCTGCGTATTGCGGGCATTCTCCGCTGCGCCCGGAATATCAAGGGCTACGTCGCCGAGGATGACAAGGCGACGGTGCTGGACGCCCTGTTTCAGGCGCTCAGCCCCAACAAATATCTGGAGGACAAGATTTTCGGCGCGATCCTCTCTGAGGAAGAAATCGCGGACAACGCCTCCCCGGAGCTGTCCGACATCCGCCGCCATATGCGCATTCAGGCGGGGAAGATCCGGGACAGCCTGCAAAAAGTCATTTCTTCCCCGGCATATTCCAAGTTCCTGCGGGAGCCGATCATCACCATCCGTCAGGGACGGTACGTGGTTCCCGTGAAAAGCGAGTGCAAAAACGACGTGCCCGGACTGGTGCATGACGTGTCTGCCACGGGTTCTACATACTTTGTGGAGCCGATGTCCGCCGTCAACGCCAACAACGCCCTGCGGGAGCTGGAATTAAAGGAAAAGAAGGAAATCGAGCGTATTCTGGCGGAGCTGTCCAGTGAAGCCGCCGCATGCCGGGAGGCCATTGACTTAGACTACCGGATGCTGGTGCAGTTGGACGTGATCTTTGCCAAGGCCAAGCTTGCCTACCGGATGCGCGCATGGGCGCCCATTATGAACGATCAGGGCAGGGTGGAGCTGCGTAACGCGCGGCATCCGCTCATCGACCCCAAAACCGTGGTGCCGATCTCTCTGCGGCTGGGTACGGATTTCGACACCATGATCATCACCGGCCCCAACACCGGCGGCAAAACCGTCACGTTGAAAACCGTCGGCCTGTTGACGCTGATGGCGGAGTGCGGCCTGCATGTCCCCGCCGGGGACGGAAGCGTGCTGTCCACCTTCGACGCCATTCTCGCCGACATCGGCGACGAGCAGTCTATCGCCCAGAGCTTGTCCACCTTTTCCAGCCACATGCGCACCATTGTGGACGTGGTTGCCCAGTGCGACGACCGGACGCTGGTGCTGTTCGACGAGTTGGGCGCGGGCACCGACCCGGCGGAGGGCGCGGCGCTGGCTACCGCCATCATCGAATTTTGCCGGAAACTGGGCAGCCGGGTGGTTGCGACGACCCATTACGCCGAATTGAAGCTCTACGCCATGCGCACGAAGGGCGTCATCAACGCCTCCTGCGAGTTCGACGTGGAGACTCTTCGACCCACCTACAAGCTGCTCATCGGCATTCCCGGCAAGTCCAATGCCTTTGCCATTTCCCGGAAGCTGGGACTTTCGGAGGAAATTCTGAAGGAAGCCGACGACCTTGTGGACAAGTCCGACAAGGACTTTGAGGACGTGCTGTCCCAGTTGGAGCAGCAGCGCCAGCAGATGGAGCTTGCCCGTCAGGAAGCCGAGCGCCTGAAGCAGGAGACGGCGAAGATCAAGCAGCAGAACGAGGAATATCAGGAGCAGCTCCGCAAAGAAAAGGAAAAGGCCGTGGAGTCCGCCCGCCGGGAAGCCCAGCACATCATCGACGAAGCCCGTGCCGCCGCAAACATTGCTTCCGAGGAACTGAAAGCCATGCGCAAGCAGCTGGCCGACAGCGCCGACGTCAGCGGCATCAATCAACGTCAGGCCGAACTGCGCCGGAACCTCAACGAGGTGGAGGACAAGCTCCGCGCCTCCCAGCCAAAGAAGGAGCGCCCCAAGCCCACCCGCGGCATTCTGGTGGGGGACACGGTGGAGCTGCTGAAATTGGGAACCAAGGCCAGCGTCCTTGCCATCAACAAGGATGGCACCTACCAGCTCCAGGCGGGCATCCTGAAGCTCACCGCGAAGCCTGATGAAATTTACCTTCTGGAAAACGAAAACCCCTACAAGGCCAAGGGCGGCCATCCTGCCCACTCCGGCCGGGAAATGAAAATGACCGCCATGCCGACAGAGGTCGATCTGCGGGGTATGGACACGGTGGAGGCCATCTGCGTTCTGGAACGGTATCTGGACGAAGCCATGCGGGCAAACCTGGGTACCGTCCGCATCATCCACGGCAAGGGAACCGGCGCACTGCGTGCCGCCGTCCAGCAGTCCTTAAAAAAGAATAAGTTCATCAAGAGCTTCCGTCTGGGCGTCTACGGCGAGGGCGAGGACGGCGTGACCATAGCAGAATTCCGTTAAATCGGGAATGAAAAACACTTTTCTCAATACGAGGAGGCAGCTTTCTTTCGGTTTTCTTAAGGTATTGTGAAAAAAGAACGAAAAACAGTTGACATTTTCGGTAAAAATAGCTATCATATATTTAGGGTGTATCTGAAAACTGCCAAAACGCCCAAGTAGCGGCTCTTTTTGCCCTGTGCTTCCCCATTTTCCCTTGAAATACAGCAAGTATTCCTGCGGAAAAATGGCTTGCCCAGGGCAAAAATCCCTCGCTGTTGGTCATTTCGCCAGCTTTCAGATGCACCCTAGACCCGTCGTATCCGCGTGGGTATGGTGAAAAGGAGTGTATGGAAATGTTCAATAAAGAAGTGGTGGTTCGTTGTGAATCCGGTCTGCATAACAGACAGGCAACCTACTTCGTACAGAAGGCCAACGAATTTGAAAGCAGCATCTGGCTGGAATCCGGCAGCCGCAGGATGAACGCCAAAAGCTTGCTGGGTATCATGTCTCTGGGTGTCGTGACCGGTACTACTGTGACCCTGAGCGCCTCCGGTCCTGACGCCGAAGCCGCCGTCAACGCGCTGGATGAACTGCTCCAGAGGGACGTGTATTAAGACATTTACATAGGGTGTATCTGAACACTGTCAAAACGCCCGGACAGCGGCTCTTTTTGCCCTGTGCCGCGCCATTTTCCCTTGAAATACAGCAAGTATTCCTGCGGAAAAATGGCTTGCTCAGAGCAAAAATCCCTCGCTGCCGGTCATTTCGCCAGTATTCAGATACACCCTACTTAACCGCCTCAATGCCCCAAATGCATTGGGGCGGTACTTTTTTGACGCTCGTGAGGGGAAGACAATGACCTTTGATGAACTGAAAGAAAAAGCCCTGTCCCTGCCCTATGCCCCCGGCGTGTACATCATGCGGGACAAGACGGATAAGGTCATCTATGTGGGCAAGGCGAAGAAGCTGAAAAACCGGGTCAGCCAGTATTTTCAGGACACGGCGTCCCACACCCCCAAGACCCGGCTGATGGTGAGCAAAATCCACCATTTTGACGTCATTGTCGCTGCTTCCGAATTTGAAGCGCTTGTGCTGGAATGCTCCCTCATCAAGCGCTATATGCCCAAATACAACATCCTTCTGAAAGACGACAAGGGCTACCCCTACCTAAGGCTTAACATGAAGGATATTTACCCGGTCATCACCATGGTCAGCAAACCGGCGGACGACGGCGCGGACTATTACGGCCCCTACGGCGGCAGAGCCGTGACCCACGATGTGATGGAGGCCATCCGGCTGACCCTCAAGCTGCCCGGCTGCCACAAGCAGTTCCCTCGGGACGTCGGCAAGGAGCGCCCCTGCCTGAACTACCACATGAATCAGTGCGCCGGGTGGTGTCAGGAGAACAAAAGCTGCACCGAGTACCGGGAGACCATGCTGCAGGCGCGGGAGCTATTGAAGGGAAATTACAAGGCGGTGGCCGAGCAGCTGCGGGGACAGATGCTCTCCGCCGCGGACAATCTGGAATTTGAGCTGGCGGCCAGCCTCCGCGACCGGCTGAACGCGGTGGAAAACCTGGGGCAGAAGCAGCTTGTAACGGCCGGTACTCTCGCGGACACCGACGTGGTCGGCTACGGGGAGACCGAAGCCAAGGCGTGCTTTGCCGTGCTGCATTTTTCCGGCGGCAATCTGCTGGACAAGGACTACGAAGTGTTTTCCAGACCCGACGACAAGCTGGAAGCCGTTTCCAGCCTGCTCAAGCAGTTCTATCTCAGCCGCGGCATCGCCCCCAAGCGGGTTCTGCTGCCCTTTGAGATCGACGACGGCGAGCTGTTCGCCGAGCTGCTGGAACAGCAATACGGGCGGCGGCCGAAGCTCCACGTCCCCCAGCGGGGCGACAATCTGCGTCTGGTGGAGCTGGCCTGCAAAAACGCCTTTGAGGAAGCTGAGCGTGTCACCGGCAGGGAAGAGCGGGTCAGCGCGACGCTGACGCTTCTTGGAAAAATGCTGGCCATTCCCGTCCCGAAACGGATGGAATCCTTCGATATTTCCAACATTTCCGGCACGGACATCGTTGCCAGCATGGTGGTATTTCAGGAGGGAAAGCCGAAGAAAAGCGACTACAAGCGTTTCAAGGTGGAGGAGCTGACCGATCAGGACGACTACGCCTCCATGCGTCAGGTCGTGACCCGGCGGTTTGTCCACTATAAGGCGGGGGACAAGGGCTTTGACGAAGCCCCCGACCTGCTGCTCATCGACGGCGGCGTGACCCACGCGAAGGTGGCCGTGGCTGCGCTTCAGGAGCTGAACCTGTCCTTTCCGGTGTTCGGCATGGTGAAGGACGACCGGCACCGCACCCGGGCGCTGGTGACCCCGGAGGGGGAAGAAATCCGCATTGACAACAATCAGGCGATTTTCTCCCTCATCGGTCAGATTCAGGAGGAGACCCACCGCTTCGCCATCACCTACCACCGCCAGCTCAGGAGCAAGCGTCTGCGGTATTCCGAACTGGACGGCATTCCCGGCATCGGGGCAAAGCGGAAGCAGGAGCTGCTGCGGCAGTTCAAATCCCTCTCCGCCATCGGACAGGCGACCCTCCCGGAGCTGGAACGCCTGCTCCCCAAAGACGCCGCCGCCGCGGTGTATCATCATTTTCGTGAAAAGGGGGAAGAATAATGCGTGTCATCACAGGAAAAGCCCGTGGGGTTCAGCTGAAAACCCCTGACGGTATGCTGACCCGTCCTACCACCGACCGGGTGAAGGAGGCGCTGTTCAGCGTCATCCAATTTGACATTCCGGGGGCAAGGGTGCTTGACCTGTTCGGCGGCACCGGACAGCTGGGCATCGAGGCGCTGAGCCGGGGCGCGAAAAGCGCCGTGTTCGTGGACGCCCGGGAGGACGCCTGCAAGCTCATCCGGGAAAACCTGAAACGCACCCGGCTTCAGGAGGACGCACGGGTCGTCCGCAGCGATTATCTGGATTATCTTTCCAGATGCCGGGAACAATATGATATTATCTTCCTTGACCCGCCTTACGCGGAAGTTTTTTTGGAAAATTCCTTAAATCGCATCACCGAAATTGACATTTTGCATTCAGGTGGTATAATAGTAGCAGAGCGCCCGCTGGGGAAGGAATTGCCCTGGGACTACCCGGGCTACACCCGGTCGCGGGATTATCAGTATGGAAAGATTCTGCTGACGTTTTATCGGAAAGACGGCGGCAGTCAGGAAACAATATGAAGGTTGCGATTTATCCGGGCAGCTTTGACCCGGTCACCAGCGGTCATCTGAATATCATTCGCCGTGGTGCGAATATTTTTGATAAACTCATCGTGTGTGTCATGGTCAACGCGGGGAAAAATCCCATGTTCACGCTGGAGGAACGGGTGGAGCTGATCCGCCGGGTCACCAGCGACCTGCCCAATGTGGAGGTGGACTGTTCCGCCGAGCTGCTTGCGGACTATGCCCGACGCCGGGGAAGCTGCGTTATCCTCAAGGGACTGCGCGCCGGCTCCGACTTTGAGAACGAATTCCAGATGGCACTGATCAACCGCAAGATCAACCCGGAGCTTGACACCATGTTCCTGACGGCTTCCAGCGAGTATATGTTCCTCAGCTCCAGTCTGGTGAAGGAGCTGGCCAGCTATGGCGCGGATCTTTCGGATTTCCTGCCCGCAGAGATCATTCCGGACTTTCAGAGGCGAATTGAGCAACGAAGACTATCCCTTCAAGGAGGAAAATGAACATGAGCGATCGTAATAGCGAAGACATCATTGGCGCATTGTACGACATGGTGCAGGATGCCCGGTCCATGCCTCTGGCAGCCGACAAGTGCATTCTGGAACGGGACAAGGTTCTGGATATGCTGGATGAGATCATCGCCCAGCTGCCTGCCGAACTGAAGCAGTCGAGAACCATTGTGGAATCCCGCAATGAGCTGATCTCCCAGGCACGCCGGGAGGCGGAGAACATCGTGCGTCAGGCGCAGGAGCAGTCGAAGCAGATGGTCACCAAGGAGGCCATCTATGTCGAGGCCAAGAAGCGCAGTGAGGAGCTGGTTGGTCAGACTCAGGCGAAGATCGAGCAGCTGTGCAAGGCCGGAAACGCCTATATGGACGATTCCCTGCGTCAGACGGAGGAGGTTGTTTCCAAGGCACTGGCAGAGATTCGGGAGACGCGGATGAAGTTCCGCACCGTCACCGAAGCGCAGCAGCAGCGCAAGACCCCCAACGTGGACGTGGAAGTGTAAGGCTTCTCAAATTGAAAACTGCACCGGGATGGGCTTTGCCCATCCCGGCTTTTCGCTTCCCCGGCATTTTGGCGAGCCGGGGAAACGCTTGTCCGGGCGGTTCAGCTCTGATTGGTGACGGCAAACGGACAGGTTCTTTTTCTCTCCGGAACCGAATATGCTTGAGCGAAAGGGGAGAGGGGAATGGTTGCAAACAAGAAAATCACCGGCAGAGCGACATCCTTGCCTGTCGGGCTTGCGATCGGAGCGGCGTGCAGCCTTGCTGCGACGCTGATCCTGACAGCGATACTGGCAAAGCTGGTGGAAGCCGAGACACTTCCGGTGGAGAAGATCGGCTACGGCATTATGGTGCTGCTGATTGTATCGTCTTTTGCCGGGGCTATGATTTCCTTCGGTCGAATCAAGCGGCAGCGGATGCTGGTGTGCATCGTGTCTGGGGTGATCTACTTCGCCATGCTGATGTCCATGACCGCACTGTTCTTCGGGGGACAGTACAGCGCCGTGGGTACGACCGCGCTGCTGGTTCTGGCGGGCAGCGGAGCGGCCGCACTGCTGGGACTGCGGCAGGGCAGGGGAGCAAAACGTACAAAAATCAAGGTGCCCCATCGTTAATCTGTACAAATGGTAATGGTGGGTAAATAAAATTTACCCACCATAGGTAGAATGCAGGAAAAATTGCAGAATCAATATTTAGTGCGTAATTCTTAAGTTTCCCGCAATATGTTGTCAAATAGTTGAAAATGGTAAAGAAAAATAACAGTCTAGTTTACGTGGTTTACATAAAAATGTTAACATAAATCTTGTCATAATCCACAAAAATTCCTGATTTTGCTAAAAACAGCTTGAATTTTTGTAAATTCTGGAGTATAGTATGAGTGTATTTAATAAAGGTTCAGTTATACCTGTGCCATGTACACCTCTGCTGATTCCATACCAAAGGAGGTAACCCGTCTCATGGCACAGCTTTTCCATCGGAGTATGCCCGTCTGGTGGCGCAAGTACTGCTTCTTGTTTCTTGCATTCTGCTGGATAGCCGGACTGGTGTCCGGCGCTTCTGCCTGTCTCGCGGCAGGGGATTCCCTGAATTCTCTGATGCGCGACGCCGCAGCGCGGCCCGTGTCGATCGTATCCCTGTTGGGCGTGACTATGTTTCCTTTCCTACTTTCCGCTTTTGCGGTTTATATTTCCGAGCCGTGGCTGCTTCTGATCGTGAGCTTTGGGGATGCGTTCGTGTTTTCCTTTGTCTCTCTCGGCGTGATGCGGTGCGGCGGCTCCGCCGGATGGCTTGTCCGGTGGCTTCTCGTTTTCAGTGCCAGCCTTGCTTCGCCGCTTATGTACCTGTACTGGCTGCGGCACCTGACGGGGCGCAGGCGCTTTGACGGCCTTGAGGCCGCCTGCGTGCTCTGCTTATGCGCACTGATCGGAAGCGTTGATTTTCGCTTGGTTTCGCCGCTTCTGGCGAGATTGATACACGGGTAGAAAGGACATATTGGTACGCTCATTCATGCTGGACTTGATTCATGCTTATGAAACTTACCTGACGAAGGTAAAGCAGGCATCCGCCAACACGGTCTGCTCCTATATGCGGGACATTCGGCAGTTCACCGAGTGGCTGCAGGAAAGCGAGCATACGGACATTCTGGATGCCACCCAACTGAATATCAGTGACTACCTGAGTCATCAGCGCGTGGAAGGAAAGTCCGGTGCTACGATTTCCCGGACGCTGGCAAGTCTGAAAAATTTCTATGCCTATGTCATTTCCACCGGCTTTCTGGAAGAATCCCCCGTCAGCGGGGAGATTCACGTGGACAGAGGAGAGAAGAAGCTGCCCCAGATCCTCACAGGCAAGGAAGTGGAGCTTCTGCTGGCGCAGCCCTCTGGCGTGGATGCCAAGGGACTGCGGGACAAGGCCATGCTGGAAGTCATGTACGCCACCGGCATCCGGGTCACGGAGCTGATCGACCTGAACGTGGAGGACGTCAATCTGGAGCTGGGCATTCTCAAGTGTACCAGCGCTAAGAAATCCCGCGTCATTCCGCTGTATCCCGCTGCCCTCCGGGCGCTGAGCGTGTACTTAAAGGAAGTCCGGCTGCTCATGGTGGACGACCCCAGAGAGCAGGCGCTGTTCGTCAACGTGGGCGGCGCGCGGATGAGCCGTCAGGGCTTCTGGAAAATCCTCAAGAGCTATCAGGAGAAGGCGGGCATTGAGAAGGACATTACGCCCCACACCCTGCGGCACAGCTTCGCGGTGCATCTGCTGGAAAACGGCGCCGACCTCGGCTCTTTGCAGGAGCTGATGGGTCACAGCGACATATCCTCTACTCAGATGTATACCCACATGGTCAATCAGAAGCTGAAATCCGTCTACGAAAAGTGCCATCCCAAAGCGTAAAAGGCCAGCCGTTCCCTCGCCTCCAAATAGGAAAACATGAGAAAGACAGTAAAATCGTGGAGACAGGAATTGAAAATTTCGCGCTTTGCATGGTATAATCATTTTGGATGATTATAGCTTAACAGTGTTAACGGCGATGCTATAGTTTTATACGTCGAACTCAGCACCTGTTGGCATCTGGAATCTGCGGAGGAATCGTATGAACATAATCATAAAAAGAATGGAGACCGACGAAGAAATCAAAGGAAAAGCATTTGTTCACTGGAAAGCTTGGCATGAGGCTTATCCTGACCTCGTTAGTCAGGAATACCTCGATAACCTAACTTATGAGAAATGCGAAAGCATGGCATTCAGTTGGCGAGATAATTTGCTTGTTGCAATGGACAGAAATACAGTAATTGGGTTTGTTGGTTATGGAGATCGCGGAGAAGAATCACCTAATGCCGGAGAAATATTTGCATTATACATTCTGTCGGAATACTATGGGACAGGTGTGGGACTGAAACTGATGCAAGCGGGCTTGAAGGAGTTGTCTGCTTATCCAGAAGTGTATCTATGGGTTTTGAAAGGCAACAAGCGCGCTATACGCTTTTATGAAAAATGTGGTTTCGTCGCTACTGGAGAAGAAATGGTAAGCTCAAAAATCAATGCAGCAGAAATCAAAATGAAATTAACTCGATAAATGCAAGTTTGGCAAGCTGAACACAATAACCGAATACCGAGCATTAGACCGCTGACCGCGCCGTGTGCGTACAGTCAGCGGTCTTTTTTACCTCAAATCAAGAACGAATCGACCACCCATGACAAAGAAATAAGGAAACGGTACAGCCGAAGCCATACCGTTCTCTCTTTCCTCACGATATCTTCTTGTCGGGAGTCATCATCCGGCTGGCCTTGTTTCTTGTTGACAGTCCATGATATAGTAGTAGGCGAAAGGTCGTGATTCATTTGAAAAAGAAGAAATGGCTGCTTCTGCTCATTCCGGCGGTTCTGCTTCTGGCGGCGGCGCTTTTTTGGTTTCTGTATCTGTCGCCAAGAATGACGCTGTCAAATGCCGCCGATGACGCGCTGTCCAAGCTGGAACAGCGGCTGGCGGAAAGCCCCGTCCCGATTCTTGCCAAGGGGTATGATGAAAGCGGGAGGAACACAACGTCTTTGGCACTGACCGTTTCAGACGGCGTTCAGTACGATATGCAGGTTCAGACCGACCTGACCTCCAATCAGATCCTCGCCGATGGTACGATCCGGATAGACGGAAAGGCGCTGAATCTGTCGGCCTATCTGGACAAAGAGTTCGCCGCCATCACCTCCGAAGATCTCTTCAAGGGCGGCTATTACGGCATCACCTACGACACGTTTTCCTCAGACGTCCGCTCGTTTCCGCTGCTTTCCCGGCTGATTCCCAGTGCGACCCTCAGCAAGCTGGATTCCTCCGTGGAGAAGCTGCAGGTGTATATGAACCGTACCCGGCAGGTTCCCCAGCTTCCGGAGGTGCAGGAAGAGGACATTCACAAGCTGATACTGGGCTTGCTGGTGCTGAAAAGTGACGTCCACAAGGAGACGCTGACGGTGGACGGCCAGAGTCTGGAATGCCTTCGCTTTGATTACAGTGCCACCGGCGAACAGGCGGGGACACTTCTCGGATATCTGATGGACACCGGCGGACTTTCTCAGGGGGACATTAACGCTTCGTTCTATCTCTATGGCAAGACGTTGGTCGCCGTCCGCTGTGACGGCAGGGCAGGGGAGAACCGGGCAGTCCTCAGACTGGATTTAGGGCTGGACGCGGCGCAGGGCGACGTGTCCATTGCGGTCGAAAAGTTGGAAAACGGGGAAAAGTCTGCGTTTTCCTATAAGATCGGCGCACGGGGAGCAGACGGTGCGCACACCGAAACCGCCGCATTCGGCACTCAGTCTATTTCCTGCGACTGGCAGCCGAAGACCGGGGACATGGTGCTGACGCTTCCGGGGAAATCGCCCATTTCCCTGAATCTTTCTCAGGCGCAGGACGGTTTCCAAATCCAGACAAAGGATTTTGCGGCCCTGATCGGCATTAACAGCCAGAAGGGATTCGACAGCACCATGACCGTCCGCAAAGGTTCTGCCATCACCACGCCGAAGTACAAGAATCTGGACGAATGGTCGCTGGACGATCTGCTGGTTTTGCTGGGCAGCATCGGCGGCCTGCTCGGCTTCAAATAATTGTCACGAAAAATCCGCACCCCATCAAAAACGGGGTGCGGATTTATGTATTGTGTCAGAGCTTAAATTCCGGTCATAGCCGCCAGAACGTCCACTTCCATCTTCTGGATGCTCTTCTTCATGGCCAGACCCTCGCTGATATCCACATCGGTAAAATCGCCCATGTGGGTGCAGACGATGCGGTTGGTCTTGCCCTGAAGCAGCAGCTCTACGGCCAGATAGCCCATCTTGGTGGCGTTGACGCGGTCGCGTCCGGTAGGGGAGCCGCCGCGCTGAATGTGACCCAGAACGGTCACACGGGGGTCGAGGTCGATGGCGTCCTTGATCTTCGCCGCAATGTCAGCGGCAGAACCGGCGCCCTCGGCAACGACGATCATGTAATGGGTGAAGCCGTTGAACCGCGCCTGACGGATCTTCTCGATCACGTCCCGCTCGAAATCGATAGGCTCCTCGGGAACCAGAACAGCAGTTGCGCCCACGGCCAGACCGACGTACATGGCCAGATATCCGGCGTTGCGGCCCATGACCTCCACGACGGAGCAGCGCTCGTGGGACTGCATGGTGTCCCGCAGCTTATCGATGCACTCAATGGCGGTATTGGCGGCGGTGTCGAAACCGATGCAGTAGTTGGTGCAGGAGATATCGTTGTCGATGGTGCCGGGAATGCCGATGACGTTGATGCCGTACTTGCTCAGCGCCTGCGCGCCCCGGAAGGTGCCGTCGCCGCCGATGGCAATGATGCTGTCCAGTCCCAGAAATTTGCAGGTAGAGACCGCCCGGCGCTGACCTTCCTCGGTCATGAATTCCTGACTGCGGGCAGTGTACAAAATGGTGCCGCCCCGATTGATCGTATGGGAAACGCTCTTTTCATCCAGACGAACGATATCGCCGGTGATGAGACCGTTCCAGCCCCGGCGGATACCATAGCATTCCAATCCACGATACAGCGCAGTACGGACGACCGCACGGACACAAGGGTTCATACCGGGCGCGTCTCCGCCGGAAGTCAGAACACCGATTCTCTTTACGCTCATAATGATTCCTCCTGATTGGATTAATACATGACCATATTTTACAGAGTTTTTCAGGAAAAGTAAAGAGACATTTTTGCAAATTTTCGGGACTGGGAGGATACGTGAGGGTCGGCGAGTGCGGGAGTGTGCAGATGTGAAGACTGCGTCATTTGAGCACGAGATTTTCCGACTATAAATATTTTAGCGCCTATATTGACGGGTAGAATTTTCTAGTGTATATTTTAAATAGAAGGGGTTCCGATGCAGATACACAAGTAATCAGACAAGTCATGCGAGATAAAAGTGTTACGGCTTCTTTCTATGGCAAAAGCAATCGGAAAGCAGAAGGCCAACGAAGTCAGTTCCAGACTGACGAACCCTAATATGTCTTTCGACAAGGCGGTTGAAATGCTGAACGTTCTAGGCTATGAGGTAGTCATTCAGGAGCGTAGACCGGGTGCCAGAAGGGCAGAGCGTGATTGACCAGAAGGAGGGCTGAAATATGTGGGTGATTTTGATTATTCTTTTCCCCGTTTTTGTGCTAATGGAGCTTCTGAAACATAAATAGATCTCCTACAATAGCGGGAGCTAAACCAGAGAACTGCCTGCGCATTTCTGCGCAGGCAGCTCTTTGTATCAAGGTAATATCGTGCATTTTTCCTTTGTATTCTGCCTAAATCCGCGCGGCCGGAACAGGCAAATTTCATTTCCTTTACCAAAATCGCCGAAAAACAGAAAAACCGTATTGACAATCCCAAAGAAAGTGGTACTATACACCTAACATTTCGTCAAATGCTTTGAGCAGGACACGACTTCCCCGGATCACCGCTTTCAGAGAGCCGTTGGTGGTGCAAAACGGCAGCAAGGAACGGGCAGGCCATCCCCTGTGAGCAGCCGCGGTGAAAGGCGCTTATGCCTAGTAATTGCAGCCGGTATCCCTCCGTTAACGGGGAACGCTCTCCGATTTTCGGGCAGCGGTTGAGAGGCCGGTTTTCCGGCAAGCAAAGTGGTAACGCGGAAGTTGAAATTCCAGGCGGGCATTTGTCCCCGGATCAGCCTTCGTCTTTGCATCGGGACTCCCATCAGGGAGACCTGCGGCAAGGACGAGGGCTTCTTTTTTGCTCCCGGCATTGGCGAATGGCAAAGCTTTTAGGAAAGAAAGGGAAATCACATGAACACACTTGTAATCGTGCTGATCGCGGCGGTCGCTCTTGTCGCCGCCTATGCGCTCTATGGCCGCTGGCTGGCTAAGAAATGGGGCATCGACCCCAAAGCGCAGACACCCGCCGTTAAGTACAACGACGGCAAGGATTACGTCCCCACCAACGGCTGGACGGTCTTCAGCCATCAGTTTTCCTCCATCGCAGGCGCAGGCCCTGTCACCGGTGCCATTCAGGCTGCCGCGTTCGGCTGGCTGCCGGTGCTGCTGTGGGTGCTGATTGGCGGCGTGTTCTTCGGCGCTGTGACAGACTTTGGCGCACTGTACGCCTCCGTCAAGAACGAAGGCAAGTCCATGGGTATGCTCATTGAAAAATACATCGGCAAGCTGGGGCGCAAACTGTTTCTGCTGTTCTGCTGGCTGTTCTGCCTGATCGTCATTGCGGCCTTTGCCGATATGGTTGCTGGCACGTTCAACGCCTACACCGTGGCCGATGGCGTGACGCAGCTCGCCGACACAGCCAAGACCAACGGCGCTGCCGGTATGGTGTCCATCATGTTCATGGTGTTCGCCGTCATCTTCGGTCTCGTGCAGAAGAAGCTGAACCTCTCCGGCTGGAAGGAAGCCGTCGTCGGCATCCTCTGCATCGCCGCTTCCTTCGCCGTCGGCATGAACTGCCCCCTTGTCCTCGACAAGACCGCATGGAGCTACATCACCTTTGTGTATATCTTCTTCGCCGCCGTGCTGCCCATGTGGCTTCTGAAGCAGCCCCGGGACTACATGACCACCTTCATGTTCATCGGAATGATCGCAGGCGCGGTCATTGGCCTGTTTGTCGCGCACCCGACAATGAACCTGCCCGTTTTCACAGGCTTCAACAACGAAAAGCTCGGCACCATGTTCCCGATTCTGTTCGTCACCGTCGCCTGCGGTGCGGTGTCCGGCTTCCACAGCCTTGTTTCCTCCGGCACATCCTCCAAGACCGTTGAAAACGAGAAGGACATGCTCAAGGTCGGCTACGGCGCCATGATTCTGGAGAGCCTGCTTGCCGTTCTCGCCCTCTGCGTGGCCGGTGCAGCCGCTGCTGCGGATGGCACCCCCGCCGCCGGTACTCCGTTCCAGATCTTCAGCCGCGGCGTTGCGGGCTTCTTTCAGATGTTCGGCGTCCCGACCTACGCCGCCACGGTCTTTATGACCATGTGCGTCTCCGCTCTTGCCCTGACGAGCCTTGATGCCGTTGCCCGTATTGCGCGGATGAGCTTTCAGGAGCTGTTCAGCGTGGACGATATGGCGCACGCCGAACCATGGCGCAAGCTTCTGTGCAATACCTACTTCTCCACGGTTCTGACGCTTGTGCTGGGCTATGTGCTCACCCAGATTGGCTACTCCAACATCTGGCCGCTGTTCGGCTCGGCCAACCAGCTGCTTTCCGCGCTGGTTCTCATCACGCTGTGCGTTTTCCTCAAGGTCACGGGCCGCAGCAACAAGATGCTGTTCCCGCCGCTGATCATCATGCTCTGCGTCACCTTCACGGCGCTGGTGCAGCGGCTGATGGCCATGGTGCGTGCCATCCAGAATGCAGCAGCGGTTACCATTCCCGCCGGTGAAACGACTTGGGGCGCGGTGTTCGTTGCCAACGGTCTGCAGCTTATTATCGCGGTACTTCTCATCGTGCTCGGCGCGACCATCGTGGTCAACTCCATGAGAAGCTACGTTGCCAGCAAGCACAACAGCGAGGCCAAAGCCTGAATTCAGGAAAATAAATAGGGAAGCCCCGGAACGGCCGTGCAGCAGTTCCGGGGCTTCGTGCTGTATATGCGGGAAGGGGAGAAGCGCAAAGGGGAATTGCCAACCAAGACTTTGTGGCATCATCTCGGGTGACATACATGAAGGAGGTGTCACCGCAAATGGGGGCAAAGTACCAAACGCCACGATAGAAATCACAATTGCCGAGCTTACGGAAGCTATCGTCATGCACAAGGAAATGTCTGCGCCAGAAGTCGGACGGCACAATTTGCAGACTGTCAAAGTCGAGAATCCCAGCATCAGGCCGAGGGGAGGACAGAAACACATTTGTAAATGCAATTGAAGCCATAATAATCCTTTATCAAAACTAACGCAACAAAATAATGTTTTTGTGTGCGTTGGGATATAGAGAGCGGAGAAGGGGAGGGAAGTCAGAGCAGCTTATCCATTTCCCGAACTTTTTCGCATAGTTCTGCGTACTGCGACCGGAGTGCGGTAAGCTGTTCGTTTGTCCGGGAGAGACATTTTTCATAGCGTTCCATATTCTTTGCCACTCCCACGATTTTGACCAAGTCCCGGTAGGGAATCAGCACCGGGAAATTCTCAACGCAACAAAATTCTGCGTTATTCACGGTTATCACCTCCAAACGTGTTTTGATTGACCCAGAACTGGAAGGCTTCACGGGGAATTATGTACCGATACCCAACTTTTACGTGGGGAATCGTCCCGGTGTTAATCAGCTTGTACGCGGACGGTAGACTGATTCTAAGGTACTTTGCAATTTCTCTGACTGTAATCATTTCGTTATCCATGCTATTCTCCTTTTAGTCCGTTTTATAGGACAGTTAATACGTTGTCTTGATGGTGGTCAGGTATTTCTGGACGTAGCTGTCAATCTGCCGTGCCTGATCGTCCGGCAGCTCAAGGTATGTCTGTCCGTATTCCCTGATCTGCCGGTCATACTTGCGGAATGTGTTGGGGCTGGTAGTGGCTTTCAGAATGCTGTAGAGATCCGGATGGAGGATCACAGACTGAACCGGATACGGGAGGTCTGAGAAGCCTATGGACAGCTCCACGGGGGTGGTACGAAGTATTTTCGGAAACACGTCCTTGATGGATTCATACTTGCCGGGAACAAGCGTCAGTTCGCAGCGGGTGAAGGAGACACCGGCTAGGCCGAGATCGGCAGCCTTGTCATAGAGCTTGATTGCATTGTGCTGCTGACGTTTCCCCGTGTACTCCGTCTTAACGCCTTTGGTGTCAATGAAGCACTGATAGCCGGAGCCGGGACGCTGCACAAGCTGGAGATCGTCACGGGTAATAGGGAAGTCAAGCGCCAGATCGAACCGCTGAACGGATGAGCTGATAGCGTAGGCCGACAGAATGCCGATGGTGTCGCGGAGGATAGTGCCGGAAACTTTGTTCGGATTAAAGTCTATGACAGCGTCGTAAACATAGCGGTTGACCTTGTCGTAGGCGTAGCCGGTTGCGCTTTCGGGAGTTGCATAGCGACCGACCAAGACCGTAAAGGACACGTCGTTTCTCAGTTCAAAATTGACGGAATAGGCGTAGTTTCCGATTTTGAATCGGCTTTCTGCAACTTTTACGTCGTACTGTCCCAGCAGCCACCGGGAATTATCCGTGAGACGGTCAAGCAGGAAAACAAGCGTGTCGTGGCGCTCATGTGTAACGAGATCGGTATAACACTTTGGATAGGTGAACTTGATTCTGAGGGAATCAACGGAGGCAATGACGCCGTCGAGAAGCAGGGGGGTTGAGTAGGGTACAATGCTCAAAAATTGCGCGTTGAAACCCCTGTTAGAAATAGGGGTTTCGGGGTGGTTTTCCATCGGGTCATGACCTCCTTTCCGGGGATGATTTTGAGAGCGTTTCCGGGCGCAGCGTCACGGTTGCCCGAGGTCATCCCGTGACCGCTTGCGTCCGTAGAAGCTGCAAAAGTCTACCACTGAATCGTCGGGTGCAGCCCCTCACGAAAAGCCGGGACTGGTGCAGCCATGCGTTACCGCAGGGGCAAGGAACCCCATGCCCCTGCCCCTGCGTCAACACGAGGTGCAGCGAGTACCGGACGTTTGCGCCGGGGGCGCATATGTGGTCAAGCGGGATTGCAGCCACTCAGAGACATGGGGGCTATCTGCCCGACCGGGACGCTGGCGGTAATCGGAAGCTGGGCAGGGGTGCAGGGAACCCTTGTAAGTGCAGCAGGAACGCGCAGGGAAGTGCTAAGCCCCTGACGAGCCGTGTACCGTGCGCTTTCAGCTTCGCTATTGTCGCGTAACCTGAGAGGAACCAACGGACGTTGTACCAGTCTGAGGGAGTACCTATTTCGCCGTCCATCGCGGCCACAGGCCGCCCGGACAGCTCCGCCAGAATACCGGGACACCATGCAGCGGGTAAAGTGCTGTTCTAGGGGCGCTGAGGGGCTGAGACATAAACAAAGTACAAGCAGTTGAAAATACTTGTTTTTGTTAAAATACTGCAACTAGTTATGTTTGTCAATACAGTCTGGCGAACTTAGTACAAGTTGTTGAAAAGATTGTGTTGAATTTACTACAGTTTGTACTAAAATATCCTTGAGGTGATACCATGTCGAATCCATTCGCCCCATATGAGTGCCAGTTTACGGAGAACGAACGTAAGCGCATGATAGGGCAGACCGTAACGTCAGTCCGGAAAGGGAAGGGCTACTCCCAAAAAGAAGTCGCTGCATTGTTGGGAATCAGTCAAGCAACGTACAGCACATACGAGCGTGGAAGGACAGAACCGCCCACGGAGATACTTGTAAGGCTGTCATACCTGTTTGATTGCCCGGTTGATATTCTGGTGCAGCGGGACAGGCTGGCCAGAACCAACGAGGACGCGCAGAAGCAGATTGACGAATTGAAGCGGCAGCTTCAAGAGTGCGAGGAACAGATGGCAGCCAATGGTGGGGACAACCCCGTTGCACAGGCTTTTCTGGAATCCATGAACGCCTTACTGCGTCAGACGGAGCAGCTTAACAGCAGCGCAGCGGCGGCAAGATCGTATGATGAACCACTGAGCAAAGGATGATTCCAGTAAAAATGACCCCGGTCATGGGCATAGTGTCCACGACCGGGGGATATCATTTTGCGGCAAAAAGTTGGAAGTGGGGGAAGGGCAAAAACGGCCTTTTGGGGCTGTTCTTGAGCCTACACAAAGCGAACGCAACAAAATAAAAATTTTGTTGCGTTTAAAGCGGATGTATGCTATAATGATGGCATCAATCAAGTTTACAGGAGGTCCTTATGCAGCGATACCATGATTGTCCCCAGGTGCTGCGGGAGTTTTTGATCTACCACGAAAATATCAAGGGTCAGTCGCCGCTGACAATTTCGGAGTACTATCTGGATTTGAGAATGTTCTTGCGCTTCATAAAGCTCATGCGAAATGATATGCCAATGAGCACGAATCTGGATGACATCGATATCAAGGAAATTGACATTCAATTTATCCGGGATATCGACACATCGGATATTTTCGACTTTCTTTCCTATTTGGCCAATGACCGGGCAATTAACCCGGATTCAGCTGCTCCGGAGTACGGAATTTCCCCTGCCGCAAGGGCCAGAAAGCTTTCGTCCATTAAGTCCTTCTATAAATATCTGACCACACGAACCAAGCAGCTGCAGGAGAACCCTGTGGCAGATCTGGAATATCCAAAACTTCGCAAAAGTCTCCCCAAGTATCTTACCATGGAACAGTCCGCCGCGCTGCTGAAATCGGTGTCCGGGCAGAACGAAAAAAGAGATTATGCGATTTTGATGCTGTTTCTCAACTGCGGGATACGGCGCAGCGAACTTGTGAATCTGAACCTGTCGGACGTTTATGAAGACAGAATCCGCGTCATTGGCAAGGGCAACAAAGAACGGTTTGTCTATTTTGGCTCTGCCTGCCGGAAAGCGATCGACGCCTATCTTCCGGAACGCAATCAGAAAGTGCTTACAGACAATCGGGCACTGTTTGGTTCACGGGACAATAACCGGATTAGTGTGACGGCCGTTCATCGTCTGGTGAAAAAAGCGCTTTTACAGGCCGGATTGGATTCTACCCAATATTCCGCCCATAAACTGCGTCATACGGCGGCGACCATGATGCTTTCCGGCGGCGTAGATGTCAAAACCGTTCAGGAAGTCCTGGGACACGAGAACCTGAACACGACCCAGATTTATACCCATATCGAAAGCACAGAACTGAAAATTGCTGCAGAGGCCAATCCCCTTTCCAAGCTTGACTTTTCCGAGAAAATAGAGGATAATAAGAAAAGCAACCAATAATTGACAAAATTATAGTGGAGAAAATGGAATTATGTCGATTGGCGAACGAATTACCGAGCTTCGGAAAATGCAGAATCTATCCCAGGGGCAGCTTGCCCAGGCTATGGATGTGTCCCGTCAGGCTGTCAGCAAATGGGAAAACGATCAGACAAGTCCGGATTCACTCAAGATGATCCGGCTTGCTGAGGTACTTGACACGGACATCGAGTACCTCACAACTGGCCGCAGAAACTACGGCAGACGGCCTCCTGTAGTTCTAAAGACGGTGGAAACCGTTGAAAAGGTTATCGAAAAGCCTGTAGTGCGGGTCGTTGAGAAGGTTGTAGAAAAACCGGTAGAAAAAACCGTAGTGCAGTATGTGGAAAAGCCGGTCATCAAAAAGGTTTTTCGGACGAAATATCTCAGAAATCCGGCAGAGCTAGCTATCGTTGGGATCGTTTGCTTTCTGCTGGGGCTGCTGGTGGGTTATTTGCTGTAGCCCCCTCTCCCCTCTCGTTTATCTCAATAATCGTAAAAGGCAGGGATTTCCTCCCTGCCTTTTCGTTATCCGCTTCCCTGCAATTTTTAATATTTTAGTTGAATTAAGCGTCAACTACCGGTTGCATATACAGTTTCTTGCATATTATAACGCCATTTCAATCGCTTCACGCAGATTCTTGACGCGATACACCGTCAGACCGGCGGGAATCTCAGCCTTGTCTGATCCGCTCTTGGGGATGATACATTTTTTGAAGCCCAGCCGCATAATTTCCGCCAAACGCTGATTTAAATGGGACACGGCGCGGATCTCTCCCGTCAGTCCCACCTCCCCTATCGCCGCCAGATCGTCCGCAATGGGAACGTCCCGGTATGAGGACGCCACAGCCAAAACCACCGGAAGGTCTGCACCGGGCTCATCAAGCCGTAATCCACCGATCACGTTGATATATGCGTCAAACAGGTTCAGCTTCATCCCGGCCCGTTTTTCTGTCACGGCCATGAGCAGAACCGCACGGTTAAAATCAAAACCGTCAGCCGCCCGTCGGGGGACATTGAAAGTTGTTTTCGTCACTAATGCCTGAACTTCGGCCAATACCGGGCGGGTTCCCTCCATAACACAGGCCACGCAGGTTCCGCTTGCCCCCTCCGGGCGTCCTTCCAGCAGCATCTGGGACGGGTTGGGCACCTCGGCCAAGCCGTCGTCCAGCATTTCAAACACGCCGATCTCATTGGTGGAGCCGAAACGGTTCTTTGCCGCCCGCAGGAGACGGTAGGACGTGTTGGGGTCGCCCTCAAAATACAGGACGCAGTCCACCATGTGCTCCAGAACCTTGGGGCCT
>OKSC01000211.1_pt1 | contig 71227 bp, 61 predicted proteins | sample 1601161 | NCBI WGS metagenome assembly OKSC01 (sample SAMEA3541552, study PRJEB24748) | human gut metagenome | biome: human gut; feature: human-associated habitat; material: faeces | place: China | collected 2012 | reverse complement strand
TAATCTGTACTTATTTTTAGATATTTCATCTGTCTACTTGACAGGGGGCATATCAGATTCGGGTGGTTTTCTTATTTTTCTCAAATTACTGTAATAAATAATTATTTTTCAGTTTATTCTCCATAGTCTGCACTTCCTAATTGTGAATCTGAACTCTTATTGTTTGTCTTCTTTTCTCTTTTCCAGTGTTATAGTCAATATTCCACCTGCTGTAATAAAGAAAACTATCATCCACAATGTTATGTTACTGTTCTCACCTGTTTTTGGAGTATTATTATTCACAGATGTTGTTATGTATTGTGTTTCAGTTTCTGTTGGATTAACCATTGTTATCGTTTCTTCTGTAGTTGCTTCTGTTCTTGAAGTTGTCGATACCTGTTCTACTGTAGTTGCTTCTGTTCTTGAAGTTGTCGGTACCTGTTCTATTGTAGTTGTTTCCTGATTAGTTGTAACCTGTTCTGTTGTGGTCGTTTCAGGGATAGTTGTTGTAGTTTCAGGAGTTGGCTTTAACTGAAGGGCCTTAATTGCATCTTCAATAGCTTTTGCCATTGCGTCAACTGCTGACTGTTCAGTATAGTCTTTATCACGAACAACTGCATCTATAGCTGATGTTACCGCTTTAAAATCTATATAATCATCTTTATTTAAAACATTCGCCTTGGCAATAGCTTCATCTACTTTAGAATAATCTGCCTGAAACAGATATTTTTGATTATATGTTGAATATATAAGGCTATAATGAACATTATCCCAAACCTGTCCAATGATATACATAACTCCTAACTGATTTGAACTGTCAATAATAAATGCCGGATATGTTGGAAAATGAATTTCATCTCTATTGTACAACTTCTGTGGAAGTGTATCTGTGTTTCCGGTTTTAGGATTTATGTAATATATACAAATATCTTCCTGTTTAAATTCTTTTACCTTTCCATCTTTATCTTTCCAGATTCCATCTGTTGATTTTTCATAGTCCTCGCCATCTATTGTAATATTGGTTATATTTGTATTTAATGGTTCATATAGAAGTGCTGTAATATATGTCGGAATACCATCTTTAGACACTATTGAATACTTAGTATCTCCTGTTTTTGAAACATCTGCTAATTCTGTATTTACCAAACCATTCTGCTCATCATTAGAAATCTTATAAATCTTTCCATTATTGTAATATGCTATTCCCGGAATATCAGAATCAATAACTGATGCATATGTACTTCCATCTGTAAGTTTTTTTACATCATTTCCATTGTCTATAGCCATCTTTAATGTGGACGATTTATATTTGCCAAAATAATAATTTTTCTTCACAACTTTTTCAGCCATTACGTCATAAATATTTATCTGCTCAGTTGGTTCATCCCAAACCGTCACTACATCATTACCTACTTTTGCAATTGCATAGGATGATATGTAATTACAATCTCTTGCAAAGACCATTGGAATAAGCCTTCCATTTTCATCAGTACTATTATCTTCTGAATAAAATGTATTATTATCAGGGTTATAGTAAAAACCTTCTATTCCATATGCTTTCTTGTCTTCTGTATCATAGTACACTATCCATGATACAAGAAACTTTCCATCAATCTCTGTTACCTTCGGAGTATATGTACTAATATTCTCTGAATCATAATAAGAAACATTAGTATTTTTAAATTCAACATTTGATGTACTGTCAAAGACAGCAAGAGATACTCGCATAGATTTTGCAATATCTTCACTGGTACTTGATTCTGTAAACTCTTTAGTAGCATTTGTCCAAACAATTATGCCCTTATCATTACCTGAATATACAAAAGGTTCCATATCCAAAGTACCGTCATCCTCAACAGATACCGGTACTGACCATATTTCGTCTGTACCTATGGCATACACAACTTCAGGACAATTAATCTCACTCCTATCTCCTTTATCCGTAATGAAAGCCATTATTTTTCTTGTAGTATTAGGAATAGATGTCAACGTTATTTTGTCCTTACTATATGTGCCTTCCTGTAATAACGTATTAGAAACATTACTGTCCTGAGCAGATATTATGGCAGGCATAGTGCCAACTAACAACGCAACAGATAATGTAAGTGCCACAAACCTTCTCTTAACATATTTTACCCTTTTCATAAAACTCCTCCTTTACTTAAACATTTACAATTTCAAAGTTCATTCTTAAGTCTTGTCCGTTTGACTCATTTTTCATATGTAACTTGAAATTAATCCGTATCATCTGTATCTAAAATAATTTTACAATATGAACTTGTGAAAGTAAATACGAACGTTTTGCAAAAGGGAGCATATCATTTTTAAACTTCTCTCTATCTTTTTATATTGTACCGCCAAAGAGAAGATGACTGCAAACAATAGGCAGATTTTCGAAATTTTGCGAGTATAGTGTACAGCGATAAACTTACTGTTTGAGCCGAAGGCGAGTTTAAGTTTTCGCTGTACAATAGACGACGGAGCAAAATAAGAAAATCAACGTGTTTGAAGGCATCTTCTCTCTGCGATACATAAAACAATAGGGAGCATAAAAATTATATGCTCCCTTCTTACAATAATTACTATTTCTTGTTTAGTTCCTTTGAAATCGTGTTATACACTGTCATTAAATTTACAGCTTTCACATTTTCATCTGTTGACAATTTAATCTTCTTTGCCTGATCATCATTAAAGTCTACATCTATATCTTTCAGATATTTAGAATACTTGTCATTAAAATATGTCTGCTGTGCATTCTTTATGATTTCTTCTTTGTTTTTTTCTGTTTCAGTCTTTAAATAACTGTTTACACAATATACAAGATAATAATCTTTTCCATCCTGTATAATGCTGCTTATTTCCGAATTGCTTAAGTTAAAAGCACTCTTTTCGTATGTTTTAGTAGCCTCATTTTTCTTTAATATTTTCTCAAACACGTTATCTTCACTATACTGCTTTGCTTCTCTGGCAAATGTCTGATAACCACCTTTTACAAGGTCTGTAACTGTTTTAAGTGTGCTTTTAATCTTGTCTTCTTTAGTATTGTCAGTATTCATTCTGATGTACTGAATCTTCATTACTCTTGCTTCTTCATCGCTAATCTTTGCGTCTGCCTCTGCTGCCAGTGCATCGTAAACCTTGTCCGCCAAATAATAATTCTTATACAAGCTTTCCACATTTTCCTGTGAAGCTCCGGTATATTCTTTTTCCTGACTTGTTAAGGATTTATAATACTCTGCCGCTTTAGTCTTAATCATACTGCTTTCATCTGTTGACAGGGAAATATTTCTTTCCTTTGCCATTGAAGCTAATGTATACTGAACTGTTATGTCTTCTTTAACCTTTTGCATTACATATGACTGCAGTGTCTGATTGTCGCTTACTTTGGCATTCCAATCTACTTTGCCACCAAAGTCTGCCTTGTAAGTTCCTGCTGTATCCATAAGAACAAGCATATATTCCTGTTTTGAACATACTTCTTTGTCTATTTTAAACATTTCACTGCTGCCAAGCCCCACTATCTTGCCAATAACAGGTGTTTTTGAATTAAAACTGCATCCAGTAAGACTGCTTACTGACAATGCCACAACCAAACCTAATGCTACTATTTTCTTTTTCATAAGTTCTCCTTACATTCGTATTATATCTTCCAAAATCGTATTAACATTCTCTGCTATGTGTTTAGCTGAACGTCTTACCTCACTGTCTGCCCACTGCATTGCATAACTAAAATATGCATGGCCAAACATTTCAATGTCATTGTATCCGCCGCCAAAAACGACTGTATCTTCTTCTGATGAATTAAACACATGCTGTAAAACCTGAATGGCATTACCTTTTGTTACATACTTTGCTGTAAGATATAGCTGTTCAGGGGTGGAAATTGCCACATTTGCATTCTTTGAGAATTTCTTATAGAAATACTCATATGAAGTCTGGTCAAAGCCTTTCTTCGCAAAAATAGTAATCTTGTTAATTTCACCCTTCATTGACTTTGTATCTTTTTCCTTTTCAGGTTCAATTCCCATTGTTCTCAAATAATTAATAAAATCAATATCTCTTGTTGTTACAACTGCATTTCTCTCACCTGAAAATAATAACTTATAATCCCTGTTCTTTTCCAGTTCATTTGCCACTTCAAGACACACAAGTCTGTCCAATGGAGTCTTACTTATAACTTTATCACGATATATAACTGATCCGCCATCATTACATATGTACACAATGTGGTCCTTTGCTTTTCCAAACATAGGATATACTGCGTCATAATTACGTCCTGTTGCCACAGCAAAATAGACGCCTTTTTCCTTTAATTCCATTATCAATTCAATGGTTTCTTCCTGAACCATCTTTTCCCCGTTAGGAACTAATGCTGTTTCTAAATCACTAACTACAAAATTTATCATTACTTCACCATTTATTTTCTTATTTGTTTAACTGTTGAATATTTTCCATAAACATATATGCCTGACATATTCCTGTAGGCCATTACTTTATAATAATACGTCTTTCCTTTCAAAAGTCCAGTATTATTATAAGAAATTTTTGTCTGTTTTTTTATTTCTTTTATTTTTGTATATTTTCCTGTTTTACTTTCACTTCTGTGGATAACATATCCACTGGCACCAGCCACCTTTTTCCAATAAAGTTTTGCACCTTTTGCGGTTGACTTTATTGATGTTATTTTCACTTTGGCCGGCTTTGGATATGCCTTTGAAGCCTTAGACTTACTTCCCTTATAAGTTGTCTTTCCAACCTTCTTATACCCTTTTATTTTATAATAGTATTTCTTTCCCGTTACAAGATTTTTATCTTTATAAGACACTGTAGTTCCACTTACTTTGGCTATAGTCTTATATTTTGAACCGGAAGTTTTTCTATATATCCAATATCCTGTTACATCACCAAGTTTGTTCCATGTAAGCTTAATACTATTGTATCCGTTGTTTGTTGCCTTTATTGTAGCTGTTCCCGGTACAACCTTAACCTTACATGTAACTTTTTTGCCATTGGCAGTTGTAGCTGTTACTGTACATTCTCCAACTGACTTTGCGTAAACATTTCCTCTTGATGTAACCTTTGCTATTTTTTTGTTAGATGACTTCCATATAACATTTCCATCTGTTGTATTACTTGGAGTTACTGTAGCCTTTAATTTTTCTTTTGTTCCATTTTTTAAATTTAATGTTGTCTTGTTAAGTTTTATACCTGTTGCATGTATACTTTTTGCCAAAACATTTATTGTTGACACACTACTTTTTCCTGCTGCAGTAAAACCGTGTATTGTTACAGTTCCTGCGCCTATGCCTTTAACATTTCCTGCATCATCTACTGTTGCTATTGCCGGGTTGTCTGACAAATAATAAACTTGTTCAGATGTCTTTAAAGTTGTAGGAAGCTTCAATCTTCCTGCTTTTGCAATAGTATATTCACCTTTTAAGTTTACATATGCTGCCGAAACATATCCTGTGTATTTTTTTCCATCTTTCACAAAACTAACTTTGTACCAATACGGATTACTTAGCCATCTTACTCCATATTCAATGTCTGTATTAGAAACTTCTGTAACTGTAACTGCCTGATTCTTTGGTAAAACACCAACTGCATCATACGAAGTTGCAGGACCTTTTCTAACATTTACGTCACTATTTGCCACACCTTTTTTGTTTCCACGTATTCCAAGTGTAATTGTATTACTTTCATTTGGCATATTATTAAATACAGGTATAACAAATGTTTTGGCATGAGCTGCTATTCCAAGGCTTTGGTAAGCATCTGCCGTTGACGCTGCTTCTGATGCGGCACCTGATATGTTAGTCATATATTGGTGTGTATAAATTGAATATGTACCATTGCTCTTCACATTAAATCTTTGAAGATACATAGTATTCTGTCCTGCGTTAATGTACTTTTCACCTAAATACTGTGCCCCACCTAAAATAGATTTCTGTGGTGTGTTCCAAGGTCTTTGATAAGTACTTCCTGACTTTGCCCATTTTAAACCGTTGGCAATTGGATTAGCACTTGATGTAGCTCCAATATTATAAAAATTATAAATTCCTGTATATGGCTTTGAATATGTACCTGTAATACTTCCGCTGGCACCCATTCCTGCGTATTTTGAATTAGCTTTAGAACCAATTTCCTGCAAAATTTTTGAGGCAATATGGTACGCACTTACCTTTGCTGTCTTTGCAGCAGTCATAATCTGTGCTGAATACAAAGTATTAGTTGTCTGATACTTTCCAGCCGTATCAATGTATCCTATATTGTTTTTATACATAAACGAACCCTGAAGTATTGCTTCAACACCTGCCTGTGTCTGAGATGAACTGTCATATGCCAACTGTTCAAACATATATATGTGGTTTTCATCCAAAAAGTTTCTTGGATCCATAAAATATGCCACACAATTCTTTGATGCACTAACCCATGAAGATCCATCTTTTGCTATGTACTTACCTGTGGATGCATTATAATCTCCAGCCAGATTTGACTTTAAATACTTACTATACGCATTCTCTATAAGGCTTCTGTTATGACTTGCCTCATTTTCAACGGCTGTAAAAAAATCCACGCCTGTGTTATCCGGTACAAACTTCCAGTTAGGGTATTTATTATGAAGTTTTCTTAAATATGTTTTATAACTTGCTGGAAAACCATTAATGCTTGTCTCAAAAGCGTCTGCTGCCTTAACTGTTGTATCCACTATTCCTGCATAATTTTCCAAACCTGTAACCAATGCAATAATTAATATTACTGCAAGTATTTTCCGTATTAGTCCTTTCTTCAAATAAATCACCCTATCCTTTGTATAACAAGGTTTATGCCTTAGATGCACGAACCTTTACTCCTTTAGCTCCTCTTTTTCCGATTTTAAGCTTCCTTAAATCAACGGTTTTTCCGTTACATTTTACCACCTCATTATCCCCCGTATCAAGAAGGTAAACTTTAGAAACAAAATCTCCATCATTTAGTTTAATACCCTTAACTCCCAATGTAGCCTTCTTCATTTCAGGCACTTCCTTAAGTGGGAATCTTAAGAATATTCCTTCTTCTGTCTGTAGCACAAGAATCTCTCTTGTATACTGTAATTCCTGTTCCTGTCCTACATCCATTGATGCAGTTGTATCAAACAATTCCATCTGTTCAAAATCTAATGGTTCAAAATCATCTGAGCCACCTGTTAACATTACAGGCATTTCTTCAACCTGTTCTTCTGAAATCTGCTTATTTGATACTCTTGTTATTTTAACTGAAACAACCTCATCATCTTTTCCAAGTTTTGTGGCAAGCATTGTTTTTCTGTTTGTTTCAAACTCGCTTCCATCTACTAACTTAATCATACCATTTTTAGTTGTAAACAAAAGTTTCTTATCTTTTATCATATCAAAACTTACAAGTGTCACTATGCTTTCACCTTGGCTACTGTAATTTCCAAGATTATCAATAGGTATCCCTTTCTCCCTAACCTTCTTAGTTGGAATGTCTGATACCTTAATCTGATGAACATTTCCATTATCTGTAAAGATACAAATACTATCTGTGTTCATACATCTGAAATAATATTTATTCTCTTTCGTAACAGATTCAATGTTTCTGTCAAATGCTGCCGGATCAAGAAGTTTTGAATATCCAAACTTATCCTGAACAAAAACAACTTCCTGTTCAACAAAAGCATTCTCATCAAATACAGCTTCCTTGCCATCTTCAATAAGAGTCTTTCTAGGCAATGCATATTCTTTCTTAATGGCTTTAAGATCTTTTTTGATAGTCTTAGTCATTGTTTTTCTATTTCCAAGAATATCCTCATACTGACCGATTTTGTCCATTAGTTCTTCATATTCTTTCTGAAGAGCTAATATTTCAAGTCCTATTAACTTAGATAATCTAAGTTCCAAAATAGCCTGTGCCTGACGCTCTGTAAAAGAAAGATTTCCTGCAAGAATCTCAGACTCAGGATTTTTAAACTTAATATCATCAGTTTTTCCATGTACAAGACATGCCTTAACCTGTTTCTGACTCTGTGAACCTCTGATTATTTCAATAATCAAATCAATAATGTTTGTTGCCTTAATAAGGCCTTCCTTAATCTCTTTTTGTTCTAATGCCTTATTAAGAAGTGTTGTATATTTACGCTGTGCCAGTTCATACTGGAAATCAACGTTATATTTTATAATACTCTTAAGTCCCATAACTTCCGGTCTTCCATCAGCTATTGCTAACATATTTACACCAAAAGTATCTTCTAACTTAGTTTTTTTATATAAAATATTTTTTAATTTTTCAACATCGGCACCTTTTTTAAGCTCTAAAACAATACGAATACCGTTTTCATCTGAGCCGTTTGAAATGTCAACAATGTCTGTTGTCTTTTTTGTTTCTACTAAATCAATTACATCTGAAATAAACTTTCCAATACCTGCACCAATCATAGTATAAGGTATTTCTGTTATAACAAGTTTATCCTTTTCTCTGCCTTTGCCTTTTTCAAATTCTAATTTTCCACGAAGCTTAAGCTTTCCTGTTCCGCTTTCGTAAATGTCCTTTAAGTCTGACTTATTGGCTACAATACCACCTGTTGGAAAATCAGGTCCCGGCATAATCTGTAATAATTCTTCAGTTGTAATATTATTGTTATCCATATATGCAATAACGGCATCTACAACTTCTCCAAGATTATGTGTTGGAATGTTAGTCGCCATACCTACAGCAATACCTTCAGCTCCATTAACCAAAATATTTGGTACTCTTACAGGAAGAACTGATGGTTCTTTTTCTGTTTCATCAAAGTTTGGTACAAAATCAACTACATCCTTATCCAAATCTGCCAAATATACATCCTGTGTAAATTTCTTAAGTTTTGCCTCTGTGTAACGCATTGCCGCAGCACCGTCACCCTCAATTGAACCGAAGTTTCCGTGACCGTCAACTAATGCCATTCCCTTTTTAAAGTCCTGAGCCAAAACTACTAATGTTTCATATATTGAACTGTCTCCATGAGGATGGTACTTACCCATTGTATCACCAACAATACGGGCTGACTTACGATGTGGTTTATCATAATTAAGACCTAACTGGTCCATTGCGTAAAGTACACGTCTTTGTACAGGCTTAAGTCCGTCTCTTGCATCCGGAAGTGCTCTTGCACAAATAACACTCATGGCATAATCTATATAGCTTTTCTGCATTACTTCAGAATACTCTGTTTTTATAATCTGCTCTGCCATTTATTTCTCCTAAATATCTAATTCTGCGTCTGTTGCGTGAGTATAAATAAAATTACGTCTTGGTGCAACTTCACTTCCCATTAACATACTTGTTACATCTGATGCCATTTTTGCATCTTCAATTTCTACCTGCTTCAAAATTCTTGTCTCCGGATTAAGTGTAGTTTCCCATAACTGTTTTGGATCCATTTCACCTAAACCTTTATATCTTTGAAGTGTAAATCCTGTATGATGTTTTCTATATTTTTCTAATGCCTTATCATCATATAAATACTCGCCTTCCCCCTTCTTAGGCACAACCTTGTAAAGAGGCGGTGTAGCAATATAAATATGTCCATGAGTTATAAGTTCAGGCATAAATCTATAGAAAAATGTTAACAACAATGTATCAATATGAGCTCCGTCAACATCCGCATCAGTCATAAGAATAATTTTGTTGTATCTTAATTTTTCTATGTCAAAATCATTTCCATAACCTTCAGAAAAACCACAACCAAAAGCATTAATCATTGTTTTTATTTCTGCATTGGCCAATACCTTATCCATTGAAGCCTTTTCAACGTTAAGAATCTTTCCTCTTATTGGCATAATAGCCTGTGTCTTTCTGTTTCTTGCGCTTTTAGCTGAGCCTCCGGCAGAATCACCCTCCACTATAAAGATTTCACATTCTTCCGATTTTCTGCTTTCGCAGTTTGAAAGTTTACCATTACTGTCAATTGAAAACTTACTTTTTGAAAGAAGATTTGTTTTTGTTCTCTCTTCTGCTTTTCTGATTTTTGCTGACTTTTCAGCACAACTAATTACATTTTTTAATGTTTCTAAGTTTTTATCAAAGAATAATGTAAGCTGTTCTCCGGCAATTGATTTTGTTACCTTTTCCGCATCCGGATTATCAAGCTTAGTCTTTGTCTGTCCTTCAAATCTTGGATCAGGATGCTTTACTGCAACTACAGCCACAAGACCGTTTCTTACATCAGCTCCCGTAAAGTTATTATCTTTCTCTTTTAATATACCAAGTTCTCTTGCGTACTGATTAATTGTAGAAGTCAAAATTGACTTAAAGCCTGTAATATGTGTACCACCTTCCTGTGTATAAATATTATTACAGAAACCTGAAATATTTTCTGTAAAATCATTAATATACTGGAAAGCGATTTCTACTTCTATGCCGTCTTGCTCTTTCTTAAAATAAATAATGTCAGTAACTTTTTCCTTCTCTTTGTTCATATCGGAAATAAAAGCCTTAATTCCGTTTTCTTCGTGGAAAGTTACTTCTTCTTCCTCTCCTACTCTTTTGTTTATAAAAATAATTGTAAGATTAGGATTTAAATATGCTGTTTCATGCAATCTGCTCTTAATTGCATCAGCCTTAAAATATATTTTTTCAAAAATCTCTGCATCAGGGAAAAATGAAACTTTAGTTCCTGTATCATTCTTTCGGCACTTTCCTGCTTCTTTTAAATCATAACAAACCTTTCCCTGTTCATATCTCTGGTTGTATATTTTTCCATCTCGTTTTACATTAACTTCAAGCCATAAAGATAATGCGTTAACAACTGATGAACCAACTCCGTGAAGACCTCCGGAAATCTTGTAGTTTCCATCTCCAAATTTACCACCTGCATGTAAAGTTGTAAAAACAACTTCGACTGCAGGTCTTCCAACCTGTTCATTAATGTCAACCGGAATTCCTCGTCCGTTATCTTCAACTGTAGCTGAACCATCTTTTTCAAGTGTTACTGTAATCTCTGAACAGTATCCTGCCAAATGTTCGTCAACTGAGTTGTCCACTATTTCATATATTAAATGGTTTAATCCTTTAGTTCCAACACTTCCAATATACATTCCCGGTCTTTTTCTAACCGGATCCAGTCCTTCCAGTACGGAAATGCTATTGCCATCATAATTATTTGCCATTATATTACTACCTTCTGCTATTATTGCTGTTATTTTTTTATTATTTTTCTACTATTCTTTAGTAGCTCTGCTTATGCCAAATTCTATTTCTGTCAAATTCTATTTTTTCTTAAAAAATCCACTTCCAAAATGTTTACGAAGTAGTCTGTCCTCATTTTCAAAATGGGCAAAATCATTAAATCTTTCAACATGATATGTTTTGCTTTTTTCATCATATAAAAGCTGTGAAATACTGCAGTTTTCAATCTGTCTTCCAACTGCAAGCCAGTTCTTATATGGAGCACCCATAATTCCTGTAACCAATGCTCTAAGCACACCACCATGAGTAACTATACAAATATTTTCATAGCCTTTCTCAAGGCTGTCCTTTACTATGTCATCAAGTCCTGCCTTAGCTCTTTCATAAACCATCTGGCAGTTTTCTCCATCAGGATAAGTCATATCTGTTGTCATGGTTGAACGCTGTGCAAGATAGTCACCATATTTTTCATCAATGGCTTCATTAGTCATACCTGTCATTGCACCAAAGTTAGCTTCCTGAATTCTTTCTTCAATTACTCTTGGCTTATTAAGATACTTATTAATAATGTCTGCTGTTTCTTTAGCTCTTATTAACTGACTTGAATATACAGCATCAATATGATATGTCTGTAATCTTTTTCCAACAAGGTCTGCCTGCTCTCTTCCTTCCGGTGAAAGTTCAACATCTACATTACATAATTTACTATTCTGTCTGCCATGTCTAATTAAATAAATATTCATTTTGCAATCCTTTCTCATCTATGCATATTGATACATGTTCTTTGGTATAACCTTTTTATGTCCTTAATATGCTATTCCTGTATCTTATCCTTATTATTACTGCTTATCAATATACTTAATCATTCCGGGTCCCAGCTTGTCTGTTGGTCTTGCTATAAAACCAAACTTCTTATAGAAATTCTCTCTCCCCACTGCACACATTAAATCAAGCATAATTCTTGTTCCAGGCAACTGAATCTCTTCAACATAATTAATCAGGCTTTCGATAATCATCTGACCTATGCCCTGTCCCTGATATTCGGGAATTACAATAAGGTCCTGTATATAACAGATTACAGCTCCGTCACCTACGATTCGCCCCATTCCAATAGGCTTGTCTCCATCGTAAGCAACCACAGTCAAAAGACTTCCCTTAATAGCTGCTGCCGCCTGCTCCTTTGTAAGACTACGCCAGCTTACAGCCGTTCTTAATTCTAAATATGTTTTTACATCTAATTCGTTATCTTTTAAGTACATTGTTTTTCCCTTTTTAGCCATTTTAACTAATATATTATACACTAGTTTTCCAAGGGGTTCAAGGGTGAAGAAGCTTTATCAGGTTCCGAAATAGGAGAAATGCATATAGTCTCGTCTGCTTCCCCACAGTCCCCTTTCAAAACCGTATTTTTCTAATATTTTTACCAATTTACAGTTTAATGGTATGGAATATTTGTTTTTCTTTGGTTTCCAAAATGAACCTGCCAAAACTTTTTTCCCATCTATCATATAGTTTTCATTTGAGTTGATATCAAAGGCAAGTCCAAGGCAATGTTCTGATGTTGAACTGTTTCCACGCCAGTTGTAGCATCCCATTTCATGTATTGGAAATCTTTCTTTGCTTTTGTATATTTCTTTAAACATTTCTTTTACCGATGGTGCAATTCCTTTGTTTACTGTTAAATAGAATTTTCGTTTAAACTTTCTTCCTCCCTGCTTGTCCCATACTTTTACAGCTACTGTTGTCACATGTTTGCTTGCCTGTTTTGCATTTTTATATTTTTTATAGTATTTCTTTCCAAAAATACGTTTGCATCTGCTTTCATATGACTCGTTTTTGTATGTAAAATAATCGCAATATTTTTCAAATGGACTCATTTCTCCAAGAAGTTTTTTGCCCTTGTAGTTTTTGTATGCCTGTATTTTATAATAATAAGCAACTCCATTTGTTAATTTCTTGTGTGTATATGTTAATTTGTTTCTACTATTGTATGTTTTTAATTTTTTATAACTTCCATCAATTTTCTTAGAATAATAAATTATATATCCGTCAGCTTCACTATTCTTTTCCCATATTATTGTGTTTGTCCTTTTCTTTTTTGATTTTGCACTCTTTACCTTTGTTCCATTAATTGTAACCTGACAGCTTTTATAATTTGAAAAATTACCATAAAACGTTCCTTCAGAATATGTAACATATGGTCTGATTTTATAATAATATGTTTTTCCCAATTCAAGATTTTTTTCAGTAAACGTTGCCTGTGATTCATACTCTTGCCACCAAAATATTTCCGACTTATTTTCAACATTGGAAATCCACTTATACTCACCGTCAACAGATTCACTTCTGTATATTGCATAACCTGAACAATCCTCTGTTTTGTTCCACATAATTGTTACGCTATGATTATTTCCCGCTTTTGCTTCAGTTATTGTAGGAATTTCTAATGGATTTACTATTCCTCCTGTATATACCGGATTACTTTCTATTTCTCTCTCTGTTTCATAATCTGTATACACCGTTGTTATTTTATAATAATATGCCATTCCTTTATTAGGATAATATTCAGTGTAACTATAATCAGGTGTCGTTGTAACATATTCATATGTTCCGTCTTTTGATGTTGCACAATAAATTTTATACTCCTGTCCTTTTAATTCCTCGGATGTTCTCCATCTTATTACAAAATTTCCATTTTCCATCTGACTACTTGTTATAATTGGTGCTACTAATTTAATATCTTGCGCATATACATTTCCTTTTATTCCCAAAATGCATATAACAGCCCAAAATAATATCATTGCTTTTTTTATGTTCTTAGTCATTTGTTTTTTCACTTTCTCCTTCTTTTAATTATTCTTTACAAATTATACCATATTTTTCTTTATTCTCTCCCAAAAGTTATCAATAAAAATCATCATTAAATTTATTCCAAAAAATATTACTACCAACATAAAAATATAACTCATACACTTCTCTGTTCCTATTTTTTCATAATTTAAGAAAAAATATGGATATTTGGGTACATTGATAAACTCTGCCTGACTGTTACATTTGCATCTTATAAAAAAACTAATTATATATACTAGTGGAAAAAGAAGCCATGTAACAGCATATCTCCACCTAAACAATCCTTTAGGCTGAAACAAAATCCAATCTAAAATAAACATAAAAGGAACCACATAATGAGCCAAAATACTTTCTATTGGAAGTCCAAAAATCCATATACTATTGTTTGTCATCACTATTTTGTATTCAGAAAAGTGATATACCAAAAACGTACAGATAATACAGGATGTTGCCATTCCTTTAAAATAAATCAATGATTTTGCTAAAGTATCTTTTCCTCTGAAATGCTTTATAAGTAACACACACATAAGCACTAAACAAAATATATTACTCCATAACGTAAAAAAGCTAAATTCATGAGCATTATAATCTCTGTCATTTAAGTCGAAATGTATAAAAATTCCTATTCCACAAATAATTATAAATGTAATTCTATAAAATAATTCTAATTTGTTTTTCATTCTATATCACCTGTGTTCCCCTATGTACTTCAAATTTTGTTTTTACATGATTATTATTTACAGATATTCTAAATATATAGTTTCTAAAAAATAGAAAAAGCATTGAACCAAAATCTGGCACAATGCTTTTCTATATTTTATTATCATTATTTTTTTACAACAAAAAACTGTTCGTCATGAATAAACTTCTTATTAACTTTGTTTTTCATCTGCCAAACTCCTATCTGATTCTCTCTGTGAGTCCAACTTTCTTCTGAACTTTTCTAAGGGTTTTGTTGGCAAAATAAGCAGCTTTTTCATCATTTTCTTTGATAACGCTATTTAAATATGTTTTATCTTTCTGAAGTTCATAAAATCTGTCCTGTAAAGGTTTTAGTCTGTTAGCAACACACTCTCCTACTGCAAGCTTGAATTCACCATATCCTTTGCCATCAAATTCTTTTTCAACCTCTTCAATAGTCTTTCCTGTAATACATGAATAAATATTAATAAGGTTCTGAATACCCGGCTTATCATCTGAATATCTGATTTCCATATCTGAATCAGTTACAGCTCTCTTAAACTTACGGATAATTGTATCAGGATCATCCATTAACAAAATACTTGCATTAGGATTTTCGTCTGACTTTGACATCTTTCTTGTTGGATCCTGAAGGCTCATAATCTTAGCTGTTGACTTTCCAATGTATGCCTCAGGAATTGTAAATACATCACCATAAATTCCATTAAATCTGTTTGCAATATCTCTTGTAAGCTCTAAGTGCTGCTTCTGGTCAACACCTACAGGTACAACATCTGCCTGATATAGCAAAATATCTGCCGCCATAAGTGATGGATATGTAAAAAGTCCTGCATTAATATTATCTGCATGTTTAGCAGCCTTATCCTTAAACTGAGTCATTCTGTTTAATTCGCCCATATATGTAAAGCAATTAAGGATCCATGCAAGTTCAGCATGAGCAGAAACATGTGACTGAAAATAAATACAATTTTTTTCAGGATCAAGTCCTGCTGCAACGTACAATGCATATAAATCTCTTGCTCTCTTTCTAAGTTCAGCAGGATTCTGTCTAATTGTTAATGAATGTAAATCTGCTATTGCATAAAAACATTCATATTCTTCCTGCATTTTAAGCCAATTATCAAGTGCTCCCAAATAATTTCCTAATGTTAATGTTCCTGTTGACTGCATAGCACTATATGATACCTTTTTATCGCCTAACATATTGTTCTCCCTTATATCTTTATTTTTTGCTTTTATGTTTTATATTTCTATACTTATTTGATTATCAAAGCACCCAAGTCACTATCTCTTTATTACACAGATTGACATATGCTTCCCTATCTCATAATATTATACATCATACCACTTTTTAAATGGTTTGTATATTTATTTTATTAAGCACTGCTTTAAGTTAAGCCTTTATTGCCCAGCGCATCTTTGTTGACCTTGCTCTTGGATTAGTGTTACATTCCTCTGCACTTGGTCTTATAACATCTTTTGCAACTTCACTGTAAACTCCCTGCTTCTGTAAAGCCTTAAATGATTTCTTTACAAGACGGTCTTCTCCTGAATGAAATGTAAGCACTGCCACTCTTCCTCCACTTGCTAAAGCATCCGGAAGTTTTTCTAGAAAATCATACAACACTTCAAATTCATTGTTTACATCAATTCTTAATGCCTGAAAAACTCTTGCACAGCTTTTCTTTACTGCTTCTTTTCTCTCTTTTTGTGGCACAACACATAAAGCTTTCTCAATTACGTTTTTTAAATCAGTAGTTGTTTCAATCTTATTATTTGTTCTATTTCTTGCAACTATAGCTTTTGCAATTTCATATGCATATGGCTCATCTGAGTTTTCAATAAACATTCCTTCCAGCTCATCTACAGAAATATCTCTAAGTCTTTCTGCTGCCGAAATTCCTTTTTCCGGATTCAATCTTAAATCAAGTGGTCCTTCATACTTATAAGTAAAACCTCTTTCCGGATTGTCAATCTGCATTGATGACACCCCAAGGTCCGCCAAAATAAAATCAAAAGGTCCGTGTTCCTTAGCTACCTGATCTATGTTTCTAAAATTAGTATTTATTGTAGTAAGAACATCTTTTCCAAAACCTTTGTCTGCCAAACGCTTAGTTGTCTTTTTTATTTCAATAGGATCAATATCCAATCCATAGATATGTCCTTTTCCATCTAACTTCTTAAGCATCTGTAAAGTATGTCCACCATATCCAAGTGTGGCATCCAGACCAATCTGCCCCGGTTTAATATCCAAAAACTCTAGAATCTCCTTTACACATATTGAAATATGCATACCTGCCGGAGTACTTCCCTTACTAATAACCTTCTCAATGGTATCCTTATATTTTTCCGGATTATGCTCTTTATACTTTTCAGCGTAAGTTCTTGGATGTGTGCCTTTGTAACGCACACGTCTTTTATGCGGCTTTTCGCTGTTTATATTTTCGTTATTATTTTCATTATTGTTTATGTTTTCGTTATTAATATCCATATTTTAACGCCCCTTTAAGCTAGAGTATGACTAGTATAACATATAAATTTTTCCATTTCTATATCAACAAAGAACACTTTATGCCTTCTGTTTGATTTTCGCTATAATTCGTGTTATATTTTTCCTATAATTTTTAACCGTTATGGTTTGTTATAGGAGGAAGTTTCTATGGAAAAAATAGCAAGTTTTACAATAGACCATTTAAAATTATTACCCGGCGTTTATGTTTCAAGAAAAGATAAGGTTGGCCAACAGGTTATTACAACTTTTGATATTAGAATGACACGCCCTAATTTTGAACCTGTTCTTAATACTGCAGAAGTTCATACAATTGAGCATCTTGGCGCAACATTTTTAAGAAATGATTCTGAATTTAAAGACAAAACAATATACTTTGGTCCTATGGGATGCAGAACAGGATTTTATATGGTTTTGGCTGGTGATTATGATTCAAAAGATGTAGTTGAACTTGTAACAAGAATGTTTATATTTATGAAAGATTTTGAGGGAGATGTTCCCGGTGCATGTGCCAAGGACTGTGGCAACTATCTTGACATGAATTTAAATATGGCAAAATACGTATGTAACAAGTACTATAATGAAGTTCTAAAAGATATAGACGAAACAAGACTGGTATATCCTAAATAAAAGACTTTCTCGTTTACGTTGAAAGTTATTTAATATTGCAAGAAAAAAGCCCTTTCAAACACGTTGATTTTCTCATTTTGCTCCGTCGTCTATTGTACAGTGAAAACTTAAACTCGCCTACGGCTCAGACAATAAGTTTATCACTGTACACTATACTCGCAAAATTTCAAAAATCTGCCTATTGTTTGCAATGGCTTTTTTCTCTCAATATTATTTTAAATAACTTTCAACTTAAAAAGTGCCTTTTATCCACGATATCTTACCTTTTAATTACTACTTTTTTTCGTTCAACGACTTGTTTGAATTACTGCTTATAAACCCTATCCAATACTATCTTTTAATTATTTTCTATCACTACATCTCTTGCTTTATCCAATCTAATGTATTACATATATCTTCACTAATACCAGTATTAATAAGTGTACCGGATAGAACCAGTAGAACATATATTTTAATTTCTTTGTGCCCGGTTTTTTGTTATAAAATGCTATGGGCAACACGCTTAACGCCCCCCACCACTGCACTCCAAATCCAAACATTCCAATGTTGAATACTAAGTTTGAAATTGCTCTTCCTATGTGATGATTGTTAAACACATAAAAACATATAATAAGCATTACTCCACCGTATGAATATGATGTGTGGAGGAAGTATGCCATTCCAAAAGCTACTGCCATTGTTACTAATTCAAGTATTGTGTTAAGTCTTCCGGCTCCTATGTGTTTTAATATTTTGTCAGAATATGCAACCCTAAACATTGATATGGACTGTAATGCCCAGATTGCCATATAACCTATAAATAAAGTGAAGATTACGTTCTGTCTTGCCATATCAAAGAATCTGCCATAAAGCATATCATAAGGAATCTCTGATACTAAGGCAAATATTCCAAGCCTGATTGCATGTTTTAATCTGTCTGATGTATGGAAAAATCCCTCAACCAAAACAAAACAGAATATTGGGAAGCTTATACGCCCAATAGATCTAAGTATTATATATGTCTGATGATTGTCCTGAAAAAATAAAAAACCTACGTGGTCAATAATCATTGTAATCATAGCAATTATTTTTAGGGTAAATGTACTAATCCCCCATTTATCAAGATTAATAAACACTCCAAGACCTTTTTCTTTTAATTCACTCATTTTCTCTTGTTTCCTTGTGTTTCCATTTATTGCATTTTCTTATTTAGCCATTAAAACTACAATGCTTCTTGGTGGCACCTGAAGCATTCTCTCAATGCCATCACTGGGTTCCTTAAATCCTGAATCTGTAGCAAAAACAACTTTCCACTGTCTTTTATTTCTTGCAGACGGAATGCCGAATTTAATCATCTCCCAAAACATATTGTAAGCTATGAATAAGTCTGCTTCATCTTCTTTTCCATCAATAGTTGCATATTTTCCGCAATACATAACAGAAAAATGTCTGTTAAAATGACTAAAATCTGCATACCATGCCTTAGAACCGTGATAAGACATATCCGGCAAACCATATGACTTATAATCCATAAGCCTTGGCTCGCTGCTTAAATGCAAAATCTTATGCTGCTTTCTAAACTGAATAAGCTTCTTTGTAAAGTCAAGAATCTCCTTTGCCATGGCTGTTGTATTCCAGTTAGTCCATGATATTTCATTATCAAGACAATAAGGGTTGTTATTTCCTTTCTGGCTGTTACACATTTCATCTCCGGCATAAATCATGGGTACTCCCTGACTTAGCAATACAAGTGAAAGAGCGTTTTTAATCTGATGCTTTCTTAACTCATTTATTTTACGTTTTCTTGTATCGCCCTCAGCGCCACAATTCCAACTATAATTATAAACTGCACCGTCCCTGTTATTTTCGCCATTTGCCTGATTGTATTTCTTATCGTAAGAAACCGCATCATATAATGTAAAAGTATTGTGGTTAGCCACATAATTAACTACTGCCACTGCTGGCGGATTAGCCTTAATCTTGTAAGATATGGTATTTAACATATCCTCATCGCCTTTAATGAACTTTCTTGCCGATACCATAAAATCGTCATTAAAGTTTGCCAAATTCTTATTTTCAACATTGGCATAAAAATCCGTATCCGTAGCAAAATTATAAGTAAAAATCTTTGTTGTAGACAAAAGATTGTCCGTCTGAATCATCTTCATGACTGCTTTTTCACAGTTAGCGTGAATACCGTCAATATGATATTCCATAACCCAATAATGAAGTGCATCCAAAATAAGTGTAGGATTAGTTCCTTCAGGGAAAAAGTATTCCATAGAAACCTCTATTCCGTTTCTATGAAGCTCTCTTACCATGTATTTGAACTCTTCAACTTCACTACCCGGCTTTGTGGCATAAGCATATGAAGCTTTCGGTGCAAAAGCATAACCGCTTGTATATCCCCAATAATTAAGCACAGGGTTCTCAATGCTAAACTGTCCCTTCATAGACGTTGCCACATGTGATTCCATTTCATTAAATTCATATGCCGGCATTAACTCTATCATAGTTATTCCAAGTTCCTTTAAATAAGGTATCTTATCTACAATTCCCAAATAAGTTCCCTTATGCTTAGCCTTTGAACTTACATGTTTTGTAAAGCCACGTACATGAAGTCTATATATAATTGTCTCATCATAAGGTCTTCTAAGTGGTGCGTCGTTTTGCCAGTCAAATTCACTGCTTACAATGCTTCCTCTTATATCAGTAGGAACAATTCCCCATTTTTCTTTTCCTGAAAGTGCCTTTGCATAAGCATCTGTCACAATCTTTCCATCAATAGAAAAATTATAATCATATTTCTTATAATCAAGCCCTTCAATGCTCATTGCAAAAACATTTCCTATAACCTGCGCATTTTCAAAAGGAATACGTGCCGCTTCATTGTTTTTTCCTTTTTCATATAAAACAAGTTCACATTTACTTCCTAATCTTGCTGTAATGGCAAAATTAACCGTGTTGCCTATTACAGTAGCCCCCATCATTAAAGGATTACCTCTGTATGCTTTTATTTTATTTAAATCCATTGTGTATCCTTTCCAGTCATTCTTAATATGCCCATATAGACACAATTTTGACATAAATTCTTATGCCCGAACTTTCGCATAGATAAGTGAATTATAACATACCCTTTTGATTAAAGAAACAAAATCAACCTACAAAAATAGTTTTATTAATTTTCCCACGTTATCTTTTCTGTACTTTTACACTACATTTATTAAACCTTTATTGCTTAAAATTCCCAAAACTGTTATACTAATCTGTACGGGTGCGATAGCCCACACACCATTATTAAATAAGAGAGGTAACGAAAAAAATGATAAGTACAAGCAATGTATCTTTACGATTTGGTAAAAAGGCATTATTTGAAGATGTAAATATAAAATTTGTTCCAGGTCACTGCTACGGCTTAATCGGAGCCAACGGTGCCGGAAAATCAACATTTTTAAAGATTCTTACAGGTGAAATCGAACCTACAAGCGGTGAGGTTATTATTACACCGGGTGAGCGTCTTTCATTCTTAAAGCAGGATCACTTCCAGTATGATGAATGTACTGTTCTTGATACTGTTATTATGGGTAATCAGAGACTTTACGATATTATGAAAGAGAAAGATGCCATTTATATGAAGGAAGACTTTAGCGATGAAGATGGTATCCGTGCTTCAGAATTAGAAGGTGAGTTTGCAGAAATGAACGGTTGGGAAGCAGAAAGTGATGCTGCTACTCTTCTTAACGGTCTTGGTGTTGATACTGAATATCATTACAACCTTATGAAAGACCTTAACGGTTCATTAAAAGTCAAAGTTTTGCTTGCACAGGCATTGTTTGGTAATCCTGACATTCTTTTACTTGACGAACCTACTAACCACTTAGACCTTGATGCCATTGAATGGCTTGAAGAGTTCTTAATCAATTTTGACAATACAGTTATTGTAGTATCCCATGACAGATACTTCCTTAACAAAGTTTGTACACAGATTGCGGACATTGATTATGCTAAGATTCAGTTATACGCAGGTAACTACGACTTCTGGTATGAATCAAGTCAGTTAATCGTTAAGCAGATGAAAGAAGCTAACCGTAAGAAAGAAGAAAAGATTAAGGAATTACAGGACTTTATCCAGCGATTTAGCGCCAATGCTTCTAAATCAAAACAGGCTACTTCAAGAAAACGTGCTCTTGAAAAAATCGAATTAGACGAAATTCGTCCATCAAGCCGTAAATATCCATACATCGACTTTAGACCTAACCGTGAAATCGGTAATGAGGTTCTTACTGTGGAACATCTTTCAAAAACTATTGACGGTGTTAAGGTTTTAGATGATATATCTTTCGTTGTAGGACGTGAAGATAAAATAGCTTTTGTAGGTTCTAACGGCCTTGCAAAAACTACATTATTCCAAATTCTTGCAGGACAGATGGAACCGGATGAAGGTTCATACAAATGGGGAATTACAACTTCACAGTCATACTTCCCTAAGGATAACACTAAGGACTTTGACAGTGATGATGCAATTGTTGACTGGCTTACACAGTACTCAGACAACAAAGACGCAACTTATGTTCGTCAGTTCCTTGGCAGAATGTTATTCCCCGGTGATGCAGGTGTTAAGAAAGTTCGCGTACTTTCCGGTGGTGAAAAAGTTAGAGTTATGCTTTCAAAACTTATGATTTCAGGTGCCAACGTTCTTATTGTTGATGAACCTACTGACCACTTAGATATGGAAAGTATTACAGCACTTAACAACGGACTTATTAAGTTCCCTGGCGTACTTTTATTCTCTTCAAGAGATCATCAGGTTGTACAGACTACAGCTAACAGAATTATGGAAATCGTTAACGGTAAGTTAATTGACAAGATTACTACTTACGATGAATATCTTGAAAATGATGAAATGGCAAGAAAGAGAGCTGTTTACACAACTGACGGAATGGATGCAGATAACTAGAATCAAATATTTTGATTTGTTTTTTTGCTTAGATTAATACATTTTATTATTAACAGTTAATTTTATGGAGTATCTATGAGACCACATACTATTACCTATCCCCCTGACGGTGTTGAACCAATTGGGGTTATTGAATTTGTTCACGGAATGTGCGAAACACGTAACCGTTATGCTGCTCCAATGGAGCATTTCAGCCGACACGGATATATATGTGCCATTGCCGATATGCGTGGACACGGAGAAAACATATTAACAAATGATGACTTAGGCTATTTTGGCGAAGAAGGCTACAAAGGTCTTGTAAACGATGTTCAGGAATATACTATGTATCTTAAACGTGAATTTCCTAATTTACCTTTTATACTTCTAGGCCATAGTATGGGTTCATTGGTTGTAAGAACATATTTAAAGAAATATTCTCAGGAAGTTGATGCCGTTATACTTAGCGGTTCTCCTTCTGAAAACTCATTGGCTGCTGCCGGTAAGTTTTTAGCCAAGTTTCTTGCATTTTTTAGAGGCTGGCATTATAGAAGCCCTTTTATTGAAAATATGGTTAACGGTCCATTTGAGAAACCTTTCCTTAAAGAAGGTATCGTTAACTCATGGCTTTCTACCGACAAGTTTATTGTTGAGGAATATAACAAGGATCCACTATGTGGTGTTCCTTTCACACTAAATGGGTACTACTGCCTTTTCTCATTAATGGAACAGGTTTATAGTAAGCTTGGCTGGACTAACAAGAACAAACAACTTCCTGTTATGTTTATGTCAGGTGGAGATGATCCCTGCCGTAAAAGTGATAAAGACTTTAAAAAAGCTGTTACCCACTTTAAACACTGTGGTTTTCCAAATACTTTTTCAAAGTTATATCCGGGAATGCGACATGAACTCTTTAATGAATTAAACAATGAAGAAGTCTACTATGATATTCTTAAATTCTTAGAAATAAAAGTTGGTATTGAACCACTGGAAGTTGATGAGGATTAATTATTATCTATAAAAAAAAAGAATTGCGTATCCTTTAAGCAAAACACTTAAAAGCATACGCAATTCTTTTTTTTATTAATAATTTCCCAATATTTTCATATTAAGCGCTTCTGCATTAATTCCGCTAAGAGCATTTACAACTCCAGGCTGATTAGCCCTACCCTCAAATTCAACATAGAATCTGTACTCCCAGTTCTTATCCGGTACAGGTCTTGACTGAATACGTGTCATGTTAAGGTCATTGTAAATAATATGAGATAACATCTGATATAAAGTACCTGATGCGTGAGGCATTTCAAAACTAATACAAATCAAACCTGCATCTCTTCTTGCCACTCTCTGACGGCTGATAATAATAAACTGTGTTGTATTAGAGTCATTAAAATTAATGCCTTTATGTAAAATATTAAGTCCATAAATATTTGCTGCATTTTCGCTGGCAATACAACCTCTGGACTTATCTGACTGTTCCGAAATATATCTTGCGCTTATTGCAGTATTGGCAAGATTAACCTTGCCCCAACCATGTTCTTCAATAAACTTGTTGCTCTGCATAAATGCCTGTGGATGTGAATAAACATCCTTTATATCATCAATTGTAGCTCCCGAAATACCGCAAAGACAATGTTCGATTTTTACATCAAATGTGTCCACAATGTAATTCTGAAATTCTACAAGCAAATCATATACATCTGTTACAATTCCCGCTGAAGAATTTTCAAAAGGAAGAACTGCATAGTCAGCCTTTCCATCTCTAACATATTTCATTGCTTCTCTAAAAGTTGTAACATTAACGTAATTAACCTTATCCCCGAAATATTCTGTTGCCGCCTGCTGGCTGTAAGCTCCGGGAATTCCCTGATATACTACTGTTGCATCCTCTGTTGGAAGCTTATCTACAATATCAAACCCAATATCATTGTTTACGCCTTCTTCATTTAAAAGCTTATACTGCATCTTACGACTCATAGCCATAATCTGCTCAAACAATTCCTCTACGCCGTGAGCATAAAAATCGTCTGATGCTTTAGTCTTTAAAGTGGCTATTTTATCAAGCTCTCTTTGTCTGTCAAGAACTGGCTTGCCTGTTCTAAGTTTATACTCTGCTACATTTTTGCAAACTTCCATTCTTTTTTCAAACAATCTAATAATGCTATCATCTATTTCATCTATTTCTTTTCTGCTTTCTAATAAATCCTTCATTGTATTCCTTATGCTTTCTTCAGTTTTTTCTTATTGTTCAGACATCTGTTTCATGTTACATCCACCACAACCTGCACATTTGTTATCCGGCTGTAACTCCTCTAACATCTGACTAACTGTTTTATTTAAAATCGGATGTACTGCATACGGTGCTATTTGTTTAAGAGGTTCCAAAACAAAAAGTCTCTTATGCATTTCCACATGAGGAATTAATAAATCCTTTTCATTAACTATATCATTATTATATAAAACAATGTCTATATCCAAAGTTCTTGGTCCCCAATGTATTTCACGGGTTCTGTTTGCCTCAGCCTCAATTCTGTTAACTGTAGCTAATAATTCTTTAGGTTCATACAATGTTTCTATTTCAACGCAACCATTTAAAAAATTGTCCTGTTCCACAGGTCCATAAGGTTCAGTTTCAATAAATTTAGATACCGCCAAAACTCTGCAATTTTCATCATCATAAAGACTATCAATTGCCTGATTAAGGTATCCCTCCTTGTCTCCTATATTTGAGCCAATACTTAAATAAGCCTTATTCCACTTTCTTGAAATTGAAACAGCTACATTTCCAAAAGGTAACTTAATAGGTGCATTAGGCTTATTAATAGTAAAATCAATAGCCTTAATCTTTGGAAACTCTTTCAAAAGTCCTCTTGTGGTCTGCTCTGCAACAGCTTCTATTAAGTCAAATCTATTTTCAGTCATAAACTTATTTATAAACTTGCACGCCTTTGCATAATTAACTGTGTCCTCCAAATCATCGCTTAATCCCGGAGTTCTCACATCAGTATAAAGGTTAGCGTCTACATAAAACTTCTGACCGTTTATTTTTTCATCTTCATTGCAACCGTGGTATGCAAATATTTCTAACTGTCTAATCTTAATACAATCCATATTATTTCCTTTTTAGATAATATTTTTGTTTTTTAATCTTTAATAGCATTTAAACTTATGCTTTTAGAATCTTCTCAGCCATCATCATTGCCTGATAATTCTCTTTTACATCATGAACTCTAAAGATTCTGCATCCTCTTTCAAGTCCCATAACTGTTGTGGCAACTGTGCCTGCCATTCTGTCATTCTTATCCACATCGAGAGTTAAACCAATAACAGACTTTCTTGATGTACCAAGAAGTACAGGATAACCAAGTTCCAAAAGTTTGTCCACGTGCTTAATTATTAAAAGATTCTGTTCATAATCCTTTGCAAAACCAACTCCCGGATCTAATACAATCTGAGAATCCTTAACTCCTGCCTTGTGAGCTATCTCAACAGATTCCTTTAATTCATTAACTACATCATTAACAAAATCATTATAAGTTATAACATTCTTATTATGCATAACACAGGCTGCTACACCTGTTTTTGCCACAAGGTCTGCCATATCTCTTTCGCCATACTTAAATCCCCATACATCATTAATCATGTCACATCCGGCTTTAACTCCGGCTTCTGCAACTTTAGTCTTATATGTATCAAGTGATACAGCAATATCAAAATTCTTCTTAATTGCTTCAATTACAGGCACTACACGACCTATTTCTTCTTCGTCACTAATAAGTGTGTAACCTGGTCTTGTAGATTCGCCACCTACGTCTATAATCTTTGCTCCATCCTTAATCATTTCTTCTGTATGCTTTAATGCAGCATCTAAGTTGTTAAACTTACCTCCATCTGAAAATGAATCAGGTGTTACATTTAAAATTCCCATTATTACAGGTTCTTTTTCTAAATCAAAATTGTATTTTCCAATATTCATATCATACTCCAATCTTTCTACTGGCCATACCTAAAAATTGACAAGACGTCACTTCTAAGATTTCTGTCCTCTTCAAAAACTCCTGTACTTGCAAAAGTAACCGTCTTGCTTCCCGGCTTCTTAATTCCTCTTGCAGACATACACATATGCTCTGCCTGTGCCATAACAAGTACACCCTTTGCTCCCAGATACTTCTCCAATGCCTTAGCTATCTGGTTAGTCATCTGCTCCTGAATCTGTAATCTTCTTGCATAAACTTCTACTGTTCTTGCAAGTTTACTGATTCCCACAACCTTGCCATTTGGAATGTACGCAATATGCACCTTTCCATAAAATGGCATAAGATGATGTTCACATGTTGAATAAAAAGTAATATCCTTTTCAATAACAACATTCTCATTATCACAAGTAAATGTTTTAGACAAATGTTCTTTAGGACTCCTATTCATACCGCTACACAATTCTTCATACATTCTTGCCACACGGTCCGGAGTATCCTTTAGGCCTTCTCTATCCGGATTTTCACCGATTCCCTCTAATAAAAGTCTAATTCCTTCTTCTATTTTCTTCTTGTCAAACACGTCAATCTCTCCTTCCGGCTTTAACTGTTTGTTTAATGGTTACAGATTAATCTTACAACCTGTTTTAGCTCTCCTAAATAAGACAATGAACCAAACGCCAAAATCATATCGGCCCTGTTCTCTTTTATTGTATCTATTGATTCTTCCGCAGCCTGCTTCAAACTATCTGCAACCTGTACATTATGGTTATATTTCACCAAAGTTTCTGCAAGCTTGTGCCCGTCTAAACCTCGTGAATTGTTTGGCGTTATCGTAATAATTCTTTCTGCCCTGTCCGCAATAATTTCTGCTTCCTTGGAAAAATCTTTATCAGACAACACCCCCATTATAAATGTTATTCTCTTATTTGTAAAATATAAATCCAAAGTTTTCCTTAGTTCAAGCACTGCTCCCGGATTATGAGCGCCATCAATTATAATTAACGGCTCCTTACTTATGACTTCCATACGTCCCGGCCAAACTGTTTTTTCTATGCCTTTTTTTATATTTTTCTCAATTGTATTTCCACTATTATTAATATTATTTTTCATACCAGTGCTATTATTGTTATCTGACTCATCGCATATATCGGTCTTTTCTGTTAATGCTTTATCAAGCACTAATGCTACCTCAACTGCTGTCTTAGCATTTTTAATCTGATATGTGCCAAGAGCCTGAAGGTTAAGAATATATTCTTTATTATTAGATGCTTTGTATGTAACCTTTGTTGTTAAACCATCTATTTCTACATTCTCAGCATTTTCTATTCCTTCTGTATTTACATTATAAATTCTTTTTTCATTGTCTAACAAGTTATTGTCTTTGTTATTTTTAAATTCCTGTTCAGTAGGAATTATAAGTTCTGAATTCTTCTGCTTGCAAACCTTCTTTATTACACTCTCAGCCTCCCCTGTCTGTTTCGACATTACAACCGGACAGTTCTCTTTAATTATTCCTGATTTAACTTTTGTTATTTCTTCAATCGTACTGCCTAAAAACTGGGTATGGTCAAGACTAATTGTGGCAATAACACTGCAAAGAACTTTTTCAAATACATTAGTGGCATCAGTTTCTCCGCCCATTCCACATTCAATTAAAGCTATATCACAGTTCTGCTCTTTAAAAAACATTAACGCCTCTGCTGTTTCTATTTCAAAGGATGTAGGATGTGGCAAACCTTCACTATACATACTGTCACATTTTTCTTTTATTCTTGTAAGCAAATCAGCAGATTGTTCCTCTGATATGTATTCGTCATTTATTCTTATAATCTCACGCTCATTAAAAACTGCAGGTGAACAATATCTTCCAACCTTATATCCTGATTCCATTAAAATATTCTGAACAAAAGTCATAATAGAACCTTTCCCGTTAGTTCCTGCAATGTGAACTACTTTAAGTTCATTTTGTGGATTGCCCAATCTCTTAAGTAATTCTTTTATGGTATTAAGTCCCAGAATACTTCCCAACTTATTTACATTCTTCAAATACTCTCTTGCTTCACTATAATTCATTTCCATATCCTCAATCCTAATCTATTAAACAGTCAACTTTAATAATAAAATCTAATTATCACTTTAATAATGTAAAAGAAAGGCCTGAACAATTTCAAGCCTTCCCTAAATCTCATTAGTTTCAAAAACTATACTAACGCTATTAATATAAAATTAATATAAAACTCTTAATCAAGCATATTAGAATAACTAAGATATTTCTTCATTACATATCCTGTATCCTTGCCATATTTAATCTGGCACCACTTGCCATTCTCTGAGATGACCTGTACTTTCTTACCTGCTCCTATCTGAGTTATAAGTTTGGATTTGGCACTTGCCGACTTACGCAGGTTCAAAACATCAGTAGTATACATATACTCTTCTGCCGTAGTAGTTTCCTGAACAGTAGTCTGCGCCACTGTTGTAATCTGCTTTGCAGTAGTTGCCGAAGTTTTTGCCGTCTTCTTTCCTGATGAACAGGACTTAGCCAAAACCATTACCAAAATAAGCACAACTAAAATTCCAACACCCATTGCTATTATAGTGTTTCTCTTCTTAATCTGTTGCTCTCTAATTAACTCTGCCTTGCGTCTTCTGTTTTCTACTATCTTCTTTACTTCTTCTTTTCTTGTCGCTTCATTGTTTGTCCCTGGCATCCTATCACCTCTTTATCTATAAAGATGATTTAATTATCCAAACATACAAATCATCTCTATACGGATTATGACCTGCTTTACACTCCTACAGTCCTAAATATTATTCCTCGATAATTTCGTCATATTCTCCGTCTTCAACAATACTGTCAAACACTTCTGAAACCATGTCAAATTCTTCCTGTGTTTCAATATTGTCAAGTCCAGGCTCTCCATCTTCGTCTTCAAAATATCTATAAATAAATATTTCTCCATCTTCTTCTCCATTATCATGAAGTAATGCAATATAGTCCTGTTCTTCAACTTCAAAAATTGTAAGCACTTCGCATTCAATCTCCGAATCATCTTCCAATGTAATTGTTACAAATAATTCTTCATCTTCATTGTCAATATTATTAGTTCCCATCTTTTCCTCTTTCCGCTTTCCGCTATTTATTATTGGTATACCTTTTTTATACCAATTAGTTTGCTATAACTTTATCAAAACATACGGGAAAATGCAATAAAATAGATACAGTTCACAAATATTTAACTTTCTACAGCATCTCTTCCACAAACATGGACACTTCTATGGGGCATCCCAGCCTTTCCTCCACTGCATATACATTTAAATAATCTATGGCTCTTGTTATCGCCACATAAAAAAGTCTGCGTTCTTCCTCAAAGTCCCTCTCTCTTAATGCCTTTGACGTAGGGATTATTCCCTGATTAGCATCAACAATAAACACAGCCTTAAATTCCAATCCCTTAGACCCATGCATTGTCATAATATTAATCCTGTTATTTGTGCCACCTTCTCCACTGCTCTTTTTACCAAAATTCTGACCTTCACTATTTTGTGCTGAATCAATGCTATTTATCCACTGTTCTAATGTATTAAACTTGCTACACTCCTGCACTAACTGTTCCAATTGTTTTAACAACCCTGACATTGGAATATTATTTTCAATGGCATACAGGCGCAAATACTCCTCATAACCTGCACCCTTTCTAATATATGACAATGCTGCCTGAGGTGGTAGCTTTCTTATCATCTCAATATGAAATAGAAAACTGTCTATGTTGTTTTTACTATAAATTCTTCTAACAGCGGAAATATTCATATTCACGCTAAGAACAACCTGCCTGCTTATGTATCTTTGAGGCTTATTTAAAACATATATTAAATCTTCATTGAAATATGTGCCGTCAAACTTTAATGCTCCTCTAACATAAGACAAAATATCCTTTGCAACCATACCATTATAAATGTTACTTCTATGCTTTCCACTTTCCACTTCTATCTTTCTGTTTTTTAAAAAACTTGAAATCTCCTGAATCTGACTATTATTCCTAACAAGAATAGCCATTTCAGACAGACTAATCCCCTGATTTTCATATTCCTTTATTTTGGATACTACAAACTTTAATTCTTCCACTTGATTTCGAAACTTTCGTATATCAGGTTGAAAATCCTTATTATTATTAGCGTGAGCACACTTATCTAATCTGGTCTTATTATTTTCAATAACACGACCTGCCACATTAATTATGGACTGAGTACTTCTGTAATTAACATTCAAGACAATAAGTTCAGCCTCGGGATAATAATCCTTAAACTCAATCATAATCTCCGGTCTTGCTCCACGAAAACCATAAATGGACTGGTCATCATCCCCCACCACAAAAATATTGTTAAGAGGACTAGCCAACAGCTCTATTATATTCATTTGGATTCTGTTAATATCCTGAAACTCATCTATTAAAATATACTTATACAGCTCCCTCCACTGTTCAAGTATTGTATGATTCTCACATAACAACAAATAACACTCTCTTAGAATATCATCAAAATCCATCTTGCCATCCTTCTTTAACTCCAAATTATAAGCGTTATAAACCTTTATAAAATCCTCTTTCTTGCAGCAGGACGGCTCATATTCCTGAGCATTAAGCATATTACCTTTAATATTTCCAATATCATTAATAATGTTCTGAGACAATTCTGAAATATCATTAGAAGAAATACCATACCTTCCAATAATCTCCCTTATATAGTCCGTTTTCTGCCTTTCAGACAGAATCTCCGTTGCTTCATACCGCCTTGATTTTCTCAAAATCTTATAAAAGACGCTATGAAAAGTGCCAAAGGTAACCAGTTGTCCCTTCCCTCCATTCATTAATGTAGAAAATCTCTTCTGCATACTTATAGCCGCTGCCTTAGTAAAAGTTACAACTAAAATATTCTCCGGGCGCACTTCCGCCTTTTCTATTAAATTCTTAATTCTATGGATAATAACTGTGGTCTTACCAGAACCCGGTCCTGCAAGAACCATGGCCGGACCATCCATATGGCTGATTGCCTGAATCTGTGATTTATTAAACATATATACAACCTTTCCGGTTGTTTCTCTCCAAGTACTGAAAGTCTATCACAGTCTGACTAAAGTGTAAACAGGTAAATATAATTTCTTATGTTTTCTTATGTTTTTTCAAAGAATACTCAGATTACAAACAAAAACTTTTCTATTATCCGGAGAATTTTATTATTAAAAAAGACCTTTGATATGCTATTTACAGCTTTAATCAAAAGTCTTTTTAATGTTTTTAACATTTATATTATTTTCAAATCAATCTATTAACATTTCTTATAGTTATTAACCTGACAGTTACTCGCTTAATAACTATATTTCGTATTAAAATTATTTTGATAATAATTCAATACCTTTCTTAATTCTGCTAATTGATTCTTCTTTTCCGATAACTTCCATAATTTCAAAAGCTCCGGCAGGTGTCATCTGCTTTCCTGAAACTGCAGTTCTAAGTGGCCATAAAGCCTGACCATTCTTGCACCCCTTCTTTCCAATATATTCAAATACTGTATCGTGAAGTCCGTCAACTGAATAATCATCTGTTGCTTCAAGAATTGGAAGTAATTCTGTTAACACTTCTAATGAATTTTCTGAATTAGTTTTCATCTTCTTATGAGTGTACATAGCCACATCATATTCAGGTAATTCTTCAAAGAAATCAACCATATCCATAAGCTCTGGGAATGTTTCAATTCTAGTCTTAACCATATCAAGAATCTTCTCTAAATCCAAATCCTTAGTAATAACTTTCTTGATGTATGGCATAGCTTTTTCATAGAATTTTTCATTGTCCATAGCCTTAATGTATTCCCCATTCATCCATTTAAGCTTCTGAATGTCAAATACTGATGGGCTCTTGTTTACCTTGTGATAATCAAATTCCTTAATCAACTCATCAAGTGAAAAGATTTCTCTATTGTCTTCAGGGCTCCATCCTAAAAGTGCCAAATAGTTAACAACTGCTTCAGGTAAAAATCCCTGTTCAATTAAATCTTCATATGAAGCGTGACCTGAACGCTTGCTTAACTTCTTGTGATTTTCATCTGTAATCAAAGGTAAATGAACGTATTTAGGTGGTTCCCAACCAAAAGCTTCATATAATCTCTGATATTTAGGTGATGAAGAAATATATTCATTACCTCTTACAACGTGAGTAATCTGCTGAAGATGATCGTCAACAACGTTAGCAAAATTGTATGTTGGATATCCGTCTGACTTAATCAAAATCATATCGTCAAGTTCTTTATTTTCAACAGTAATCTCACCATATAATTCATCAACAAAAGTTGTAGTTCCTTCTGTTGGCATGTTAATTCTAATTACATAAGGCTTGCCTGCATCAAGATTTGCCTGGATTTCTTCTTTTGATAAATGAAGACAATGCTTGTCATAAACTGTAATCTCTTTTCCATCTTCACCTACAGAAGTCTTCAAAGATTCCAATCTCTCCTTATCACAAAAACAGTAATATGCATCTCCTGATTCAATTAACTTCTTAGCATATTCAAGGTATAAACCTGATGCCTGACGCTCACTCTGAACATAAGGACCAAATCCCTTATCCTTATCAGGACCTTCATCATGTACAAGACCTGTTTCAGCCATAGTTCTATAAATAATATCAACTGCGCCTTCAACCAAACGCTCTCTATCTGTATCTTCTATTCTTAAAATAAAATCTCCACCTGCATGCTTAGCAATCAAAAATTCATAAAGTGCAGTTCTTAAATTTCCTACATGCATTCTTCCTGTTGGACTAGGTGCGAATCTTGTTCTAACTTTTGTCATTTTCACTTTTCTCCTACTATGAAATACTATTTGAGATTACATCTCTAACTAATATAGTATAGTGCAAAAATTAAGGTTGTGCAAGGGGGTTTACCACGCAATGCGTGGTATTTATAGGACATAATCTATATCATAATAATTCAAAAAATAGGTACTCACATTAGTGACTATATATATTAAACATATAAATTTAAGTCTAGTCACTAGATTTTTCTTTTTAATCTTCCATTCCAAAAAACAAATAGACGTATATATTTCCTCTATATTCCTCTGGAATTTCCATTTGTCTTTTGACTACATCATTAATAGTTTTAAATCCATTTTGATGTAAATACTCTAATGCTTCCTCTGGAACCTTTAGACTTTCTATACTTTGTCTTTTAGTTTCGTCAGGACTTTGCATACAATTTTAGACATATTCAATGCCCTCCTTTAATTTTCTAGGCTCTCAAACTTTTGTTTTGTTTAGTTATATTGTTTTTAATTATTTAACTGCTAATTTTTCACAATCATCAATTAAAGCTCTTATTGCATCAAATTCCATTTTGACTAATTCCTTTGTTGGAAGCTTCTCTTCTGCAATACGCATAAGATTTTTGTTTATTTCTCTAATATTTACGCTTAATTTTCTCTTTGTTGTATCATCCATAGTTATATCTCCTTTGTTACTTTTTGTTAGTTTAGTTATTCTATATCTTTAAGTTTTTTACAATTGTGTGATTTGCGCTTGAATTTTGCCTTTTCATCCACATATTCCATTATATCGCTGGGTTGACAATTCAATTTTTTCACATATTTTGTCTATGTTTTACACTTATGTGAATTTACAAGGCTCTCAAACAGTACAGGACGACATTACTTAAGGTTCCTTGTTTTACACTTATAAGAAATCACAAGGTTCTCAAACTATTCATAATTCAAGTCAAGCTTCTTAGCTGTTTTACACTTATAAGAAATTACAAGGTTCTCAAACACTTAATGTACTTCACTATTGGCAACATAAGTTTTACACTTATACGAAATTACAAGGTTCTCAAACGTGATTTAATAGTTGGAGATATAATCACTAGTTTTACACTTATCTGAAATTACAAGGTTCTCAAACGGTTATTCGGAATGTACGTTTACATTGGCAGTTTTACACTTATCTGAAATTACAAGGTTCTCAAACCATTTAAGTCTTTCGCTCTTCATATAACTTGTTTTACACTTATCTGAGATTACAAGGTTCTCAAACTGACGGAGTTCCAACGGATGAAAGCACAATGTTTTACACTTATCTGAAATTACAAGGTTCTCAAACCTATCAATTCGACTAACGCAAAAAGAATAGTTTTACACTTATCTGAAATTACAAGGTTCTCAAACTCGTCTGCTATGGTTTGTAAAGCCGAGAAAGTTTTACACTTATCTGAAATTACAAGGTTCTCAAACTTCACTTCATCTTGTAAGGTGCCTAAGGAAGTTTTACACTTATCTGAAATTACAAGGTTCTCAAACCGCTAGTAATATCGCTTGGCTATATGCTTGGTTTTACACTTATCTGAAATTACAAGGTTCTCAAACTAAAAATGAAACAAATTAAAAATGCATATGGTTTTACACTTATCTGAAATTACAAGGTTCTCAAACCCGTCAGATAGCTACTACTTCCGTAATAGCGTTTTACACTTATCTGAAATTACAAGGTTCTCAAACGGCTGTACCTCTACTTGCTATCGCTTTTTCGTTTTACACTTATCTGAAATTACAAGGTTCTCAAACTTTGCTTTCGCGATGTCTTCGTATTTAACCGTTTTACACTTATCTGAAATTACAAGGTTCTCAAACCATTGAACAAGTCCATATCCTGACCCCCCTGTTTTACACTTATCTGAAATTACAAGGTTCTCAAACCCGACCTTTTCGGCAATCATCTTGTCGTATGTTTTACACTTATCTGAAATTACAAGGTTCTCAAACCAACCAACTAACGGAACAGAACAAGCATTGGTTTTACACTTATCTGAAATTACAAGGTTCTCAAACTGAAACCATGAAAGAAATTTCTACGGAAATGTTTTACACTTATCTGAAATTACAAGGTTCTCAAACATAAACTGTTGCTTTAATTTTCATTATATTGTTTTACACTTATCTGAAATTACAAGGTTCTCAAACGCAGTTGGTGTTGAATAGCTTACCTTCACCGTTTTACACTTATCTGAAATTACAAGGTTCTCAAACATGATGTAATAGTTGAAAAACTTATTAGTTGTTTTACACTTATCTGAAATTACAAGGTTCTCAAACCATAATATGAATATGGTAAACTTAGGAGGTGTTTTACACTTATCTGAAATTACAAGGTTCTCAAACACTATATTCAATAGATTTACTAAATATCTAGTTTTACACTTATCTGAAATTACAAGGTTCTCAAACATTGATTGTAACTAAATAATTACTTTCAACGTTTTACACTTATCTGAAATTACAAGGTTCTCAAACCTTTCAAGCTCTTAAGATATTCACTGTATTGTTTTACACTTATCTGAAATTACAAGGTTCTCAAACAAAAATGTGCAGGCTATGAAGCTGGAACAGGTTTTACACTTATCTGAAATTACAAGGTTCTCAAACGCTTTAAATCCGAGGGAGCAGAAAGTTTTTGTTTTACACTTATCTGAAATTACAAGGTTCTCAAACTTTATATTCTATGTGTATGTCATATTTATGGTTTTACACTTATCTGAAATTACAAGGTTCTCAAACAATTAAATTAACCCCACTTGTTTTAATGTAGTTTTACACTTATCTGAAATTACAAGGTTCTCAAACTAAATCGTGAATTTTCATTCTGTATCAATCGTTTTACACTTATCTGAAATTACAAGGTTCTCAAACTGCGGAGTCAACATCTGACGATTCAAACTAGTTTTACACTTATCTGAAATTACAAGGTTCTCAAACGTTGCTGTTCTACATCGTCGACGGTTCCCAGTTTTACACTTATCTGAAATTACAAGGTTCTCAAACCTCAAATGGTCATCACCGAACCTATATACCTGGTGGTATTGTAACTTCCGATATCTTTATTTTACAATTAAACACCTGTCTTTGTCTATAATAAATGTTTTTTCATTATCTAGTACAAAACGTTCTTCTGATTCAATTAACAACAGAAAAATTTTCTTATAAAAACAAATCTTTTGAAGATTATCTATTTCCTCTTCTGTTAAATATTCTTTAATATTCAAAAAAATAAGTAACTTTATATGTAAAATGTCTGCTAATACTTTTACATATTCTTCTATTTTTTCGCATAAAGAATTATAGTTTTCTCCAATTCTTACATTGTACAATTTGAATATAGATTTCCATTCGTATTCTAAATTGTATTCCACATTATAATACTCTATCTTACTACATATATCATCTAATGTACCTACTATTTTTCCATTAATAAAGTTATACTCTTCAACACATTCAGATGCTACTGCTATTAACTGTTCAAACAACTTTGTTACTATCTTTTTATTGTTAAAATCTATTTCGAAAGGATTTGCGATAAATTCAACTACTTTATCAAATTTTACATTTTTCTCAGCCGATAAAACAAAGTCTCCTTCATCGCCCTTCAACTGAAGTATTAGATTTTGAATAACATCTATCATATGTTGTTTGTTTTCCAATACCAATGTGTTAGAAATATTTTCTTCAAACTCTATATCAAGATTATATTTGCTGTTTACTAACTTCATAAAATAACTATCCTTTCGTCAGAATCAAGTACTTCACTTTCTTTTTTCCCAACAATATACTCTATTCTTGAAAATTGTTTTTCAGTAATTTTTAAAGTCTGAACTAATCCTGATGGTGGCTTATTTTTCCTAATATTCTGTATAATCAAATCTGCTGCTGTAGAATTTTGAGCCAACTTACAATAAATACTTTCTTGCATCATAAGAAAACCATTCTTTATTAAATATTTTCTAAAATGTGTGTACTCTCTTCTATCACTTGCTGTAGCTACAGGCAAGTCAAACATTACAATAACTCTCATATATCTATAACTCATTATAATAGAACCTTATTAACGAAATATCTCTGTCATTTAATGCATCAAAAACACTTCGACAGTAAATTTTTATTGCATTGGTCACCACTTCCATCTTTCCACATATTTCAACCTCTTTGTTTAATAATTCAAGCATTTTTCTTTTTTCTTCTGTTTCAAATTTTTCCGGTTTTAACTCGACAACAAGTTGGTCTACTAATGGTCTAAATGGCTCCATTAAATCTGAACTTAAATTAAATTGATTAAACATATTATCGTGAAACAATCCTATCTGTGTCAAATATCCTGATGACACAATTTCACGATTAAAAATAGACAATATAATACCGTATCCATAATTTAATGCCGCATTTATAGGATTCTCATCTGTTCTTGTAAACTTCTTTCCAAACAATGTATTAAAATAAACTTTTGCTGCATGACCTTCTCTGTTCGTAATATCACCAAACTCTACTTCTTCCATATATTCAAATAACATATTTGCTTCTTCTTTTTGATAACGTTGTAACATTAATGCCTGTTGTTTAATTTTCTCGGAAACAATTTCTGTCCATATATGGTCCTTGTCATCTTTTGTCCATTCAATCTGCTTTCTTATCTTTGAGCTTGTATCATGACTTCCATAATATGAAACCAACTCACTACAAGGATTTCTTTTTTCATCACAAAAAACGACTTTAATCTTATTTTTCATTAGTTCACTCAAGAGATAGGATGTCATAGACACTGCTGTACTTTCCACTATTAACATACCTATCTCGTTTAAGTGAATCTTAGTAGTTTTTTCTCCTCTAACTACCATATACCCTATTTGATAGTCCAGTTTAGCATTACTTGATACTACGACTGTTCTCCAACTCATACTGTTAACAGATCAATTTCATTCTCATATAGACCTGTAGTCGACTGATTGATTAATTTAAATTCTTGTTTGTCAGAAATAACCTTATTTAAAGTTGCAACTCCAGTTTTCTTAACTCCGCCAATAGCCGTCAAATCAGCTCCTTGATTACTCAATTGTGATAATTGCAATATTTGCATTAACACAGATAGCTGTTCCGATAACGATAACTTAATAAACTTATCTCTCCATTGTATAAACTTCTCTCCTACTGGATTTGGTCTTTTTCTATATATTTGATTTAAATGTTTGTCTGTAAGAACATCGTACAACTTTAAGTTATCCTCTTTATTAATATACTCATTCAATTCTAACTCATTATCATCAGAGCCTCTTTCTATTTCCTTAGTTATTTTTTTAATATATGTCAAACATTTAATAGGCAGTGACATTTGTACAGCATTGCAAACCAAAAGTTTTACTCCTGATCTTCCTGTAAGATAAAGATAAAAACCGTTTACCTTTATAAGCGAATACATTTTTATCTTTCTCATTCTCACCTTTGGATTTTCATATCCATACATTTTTTTAATGTATTCTTCTATTTTTTCATCTGTATTTAATTGTTCCTTTAAATATAAAGGCATAGCTTCTAAGGATCTTACCTTTTTGCCTTTCTTTTCATATTCTATAAGCATAAAATATGTTCCTGTAAACTTTTTCATTCCTCCGTATCTGCATACGTTTCCTAATTTTTCGTCCTCTACCTTTACTGGAATATAACCAATGCCTTTTGCTTTCGTAGCCTCCTTTGCACTATAAATTGTTTGATCTGCTATTCCACCATGTTGTTCGTAATTCATCTTAGTAACTAGCGGTGTATTCTTAGCCATAACACTTCTTACGTTTTTAATGCTTTCTCCACCTTTTGTTGCCCAAGCTGTTTTACCATTTCTTGCAACAGGATACTGGAACATATGATCCATATGATATTGGTATTTTTCGGGATCTCTTTTATAATCCTTTATGAAATTCAACGGATTACGTGTAAATTTAGTATAATAAACGTTTCCCACAACAACATTTAGATAAGCATCCTGTGCATGATGAAAATCGTTAACATTTCTACACTTAACAAAATTAAATTTATGTCTAAAATCACTTACATTTCCAGCTTTTACATAAATTATTTCTGTAGATGGAAATGTCTGTTCAAACAAATTTGTTATTGCTTTTGTTCCCTGTCTTGTTTCCACAATTTGTCTACTAATAAAGTTAGCACGTTCATCATCTGTAAACTCATCTCTTCTAGTTAATCTATTGTATTTTTCCTGTGTGATAAAACCTCCTTCTTTTAAATTTCTCCATATAGACTCCATCTTATTTCTTATATTTGATTCTATTGGGAATGTATCTTTCTTTGCTGCATTACACTCTTTATTAACCAAAACTAAATTGTTCTCAATGCTATCATCTTTCACAAAATGTCTAGGATAAATATGATCAATATCATATAAATTATCATCAAATAGATTCTTTAATTCTATCTGTTTTCCACAATACATACATCTTCCCTTTTGAGTATAATATAAGTATAGCTTTTTGCTTCTATAAGCTGCCTCATCTCTACCCTCTATTTCCTTTTTCCAGTTTCGTTCTTCTTTTCTACAATTAGCATACAATGCTAACAGCTTATTCTTTCTACTTTCTTTTCTAACATTTTTCTCTTCATCATTTCTTGCCATTTCGACAAAGATTCTTTCAGGCGGATAACCTATTGTTTCTACTAACTCTTTTAAAACCAGAATTGTCTGCCAAACCATTCTCTTAACTGGAGCTGAAATATAAAGTTCATCTAAATCCTCATATTCTATGGTTGATAGAGTTTTTTCGATTTTATTGACTCTCTCCTCTATTTCAAATGCATATGAGAATTTGTCTTTTGTCATTAATTCCATAAAGTTGTAGTTATCATTCCACATTTTTGAAATTATAGAACACTGTTCTCCTGTACTTATTTCTACTCCAACTAATTCTAATAGTTCTCTAGAGAATCTGCCCCAATCTTTAAACTTCAAGCCTAATATTCGTTTAATTTGTTTTTCATTTAAAACTTCGCCATATAATTCTCTTATTCTTTCTTCCAAGAACTTCTTTGAGTCGCCATATATAGTTGAATAGTAAATTATATTTTCTGCAATCTGCTCCTGTTCATATGTTAATGTGTCAGTTTCAAAAATTTCCAAAAACTTTTTATAATTTGCAAGTCTGTTAGTAAAATCTCCATCTATTCCTGTTAGTGCCGGTTCATCGCTATTATCAACTAAACCATTTTCTTTAAGGTATTTTACTATTGCTTTTGCTGTCACTTTTTTACCTTTTTTGAACAATTTATTATAAATATCCTGCTTAGTCTCAACACTTATTTTCTGTTCATTTACTTTAAGATTATTTAGTTCATTGAGAACCATAAACTTCTCATACAATAATGAGTTTTTAGGTAACACACTTTCACCATTCAAATACGTGCAATGATTTATCAGGTTGCTAATAAAGTTTTCTGATGATTTCTTTATATCTATTTTCTTCTCAAAATTCCATGGGTATACTCTACCTGACTCTTTTCTTACTGACCATACATTATTTCTATGTGTAGTAGCCTTTTCATCTAAGCTGTAACTAATTGGTCCAACATAATAAGGTATTTGAAAACTAAACATCTCAACTATTCTTTCACTTACTGTTAACCCGCTCTCATCTTTACTTGACAAAAATGGTAAATAAATCTCTGCATTTGTCAAAATTTTCTTTAATTCCTTCTTATGTACCTGATTAGGTATAACCCCGTTGGATGTTGTAATCTGTTTAGGCAAAAAAGTACCTTTCTCAATTTCATCTTCAATATAGATTTTTTCTTCACAATCATCCCATTCCTTTATTGCTTTAAGAATGCTCTTGAAAAATTCTTCGCTGTTACATTTACTTCCACGTCTAATGCTTTCATTTTTATAGTTAACTGAGCCAACATAAGAACTGTAGTTATTATCATTCATTTGGCGAAACATTTTATTATATTCAGTCATAGAATTTTTCTTAAAAAAGCTCTTTAATATTTTTAAATCTTTTTCGTGTTTTTCATATGCTAAAACTCTTGCCTGTGAAATATACGCTTGTCCGTTCATTATATTTTCAAGAACTGACCAGTCATGAATTTGTTTTAAATTCATAACCATTTCAAAATATTCTTCACTTAAATTATCCTCTAAAGTTATTATTTCTTCATCATAATTAGCATCCCTAAAAGACATTGAGAAATTAACAAGTTCTTCTGAAAAACTATCCTCACCAAAAATTTTTGACAATTTTCCTTTCAAACCACATACCAATTTTAAAATTTCTGTTTCTCTTTTATTTTTGCTCTTTGATAATTCAAATATATCTAATAACTTTTCCAATCTTCCTGTATTAGACAAATCCTTAGATGAAAGAATATTTTTTATTTCTGAAATATCAACCTTTTTTATTGCAATATCAAAATTCTCATATAAATCATTGTATAATTTGTCAATATATTCATCTAAATTTCCACCACTTTTTTCATCTAACGTTGCATTTAAGAAGTGTCCTCTATGTTTGAACATATTTAATATTGCTAAATAAACTAATCTTACATCATATTCTTTTCCGTCCTTATCAGCCTCTAATAATGCTTTTCTTAAGTGAAATATTGTTGGAAAATCTTTATAATATTCCTTGTCCGTATATCCTGAATCTGCAAATAAGGCGAAAGGTTGGTGTTCTCTTTTATCTTCCTCATAATATTTGCTATCTTCTAATCTTTGGAAGAATCCAGGATCCTTTTTATTAATTTCTTCTGCGAAAACTTCTTTTAAATATGCAATTCTTGCTTTTTCTCTTTCACGTCTTCTTCTTGAAACTCTATGACTTCTTCGATCTGCTGCAGTCTCAGCTTCGCTAAATAAACGCACTCCCCAGAGATCTTTTCCTTTTCTTCTAAGTAACTGATACTTCTCATCGGTTACTGCCCATCCTAAAGATGATGTTCCCATATCCAATCCTAAATAATAATTTTGTTCCATTTTCTTATTCCTCCTATTGACAAATTATTTCTTTATGATATACTCAACTTGAAATTACAAGGTGAGTTCAAATAAGGATTTATCCGACATCGCCGCAAGGCTCACATCGTGTGAATTAAAAAGACTTTTCATAAGTCTTTTTTTATTGCCTAAAAACTTATATCTAGTATAACATTTTTTACTCTAACCACCAATCTCTATTTTCCTCCCTCCATTATCTTTTCCAACGCCCAGTTTTCGTCTATGTCAAACCTATCCTCTCTAATATCCGGACTATCCTTCAACACTTCTTCTCTAATTTTTTCCAATAATTCTTTCTCAATGCTTGCCATTTTCGTCTCTCCATTTTCGTCAAATATAATAAACATATACTTGTCCTCACTGCTTACATCAAAGAATATATGTTTTACTTTAATGCCTTGTTCTTCTGCCTGACCAATGTAAAAAATCTTTGCAATCTCTATTACTCTATCGTCCAATCCATTGTCGAAAATAATTATTTTTTCTCTTAATTCTCCCGGCGATGTTACGATTCTATACAGATATTTTTCTGCCATTAAATCCTCGAATATTTCAGGCATATCTTCGCCACTAAACATATTGCATGCACTTTCATAGTCTTCCTCATTCTGAACATAATATATCATTATTCTATCTTCCATCTGATGATAGAGACTGCTATAATTTATCCTCGCCTCACAACCGCACTTATTACATTTGAATTTAAAAATCTCTCCTGTTAATACCTTCTTCTTCATTTCCGGATTAAGAACAGTATTTATACTGCTCCACATAACAAACTTACTCTCTTTTCCACACTTTGGACATTTAATTGTTTCTTCACTTATTTTTGACATAGCCGTATCTCCTTCCATAAATCTTCTTATAACCTTCTAACTAACCATTCCCTCAACATTTTCCATTTGTTTTTCATCACTCCTCCCCGCCATAACCTGACTAACTACATCTTTACTTTGTTCAGATATATCATTTTTCTCCACTTCAATTACTACATTTTTCAGATTAGGCACGTCCAATATTTCCTCAATTTCGTCAAGGTTGTCTTCACATGTATCTGCAAGTGCCTCGCAGTCAATATAATCTGTCAAAACATAAAGACACTTAAGTTCTTCCATTTTTGCTTTTCTTTCAAGTCTTAATTCTTTTTAATTTTTTAAAAACATGGCTTCTCGCCTGGTCATAATTAAATACTGTTGCATCTGTTTCATTTCTTACAGCCACCAATTCATTTACATTGTTTATCCTATAATAATTTCCGCTATAATCCCTAATATAGTATAGTGAATCCGCTCCCATAGGCGCCCCGATTCTAACATTCCATTTTTTTGCTATTTAATTAAAGGTCCCGATTTAACTGTTAAGTAAATTCTACTTTTTTAGTTGTCCCAAAAGCAGGACTTGTATTACAAAATTTTGATTTTTTGCACAATATGGAATTTACTCCTGCATATGATTTTATTTCTAATAATTTTTACATAAAAATACCGTCTAACAAGTTTACATTAACCTTGTCAGACGGTATATCTTCTATCTATTATTTATTTTTCCCCATTCAAAATACCACGCATTTTCTGCAAAAATATCGTTAGTTACATCAAAACCAAGTGTTCTTAAGTAAAATGTTCAATTACCACTTTTAATCCAATTATTATAAGAATTATTCCTCCTACAACCTCTGCTTTAGACTTGTACTTAACTCCAAAGGCATTTCCAATAAAAACTCCACCAAGGGATATTGCAAATGTTGTAATCCCAATTAGAATAACTGATGCCCAAATAGATGTTTCCAGCTTGCTTCCCATTGTGCCAAAGGTTACACCAACTGCAAGTGCATCAATGCTTGTAGCTATGGCAAGCATAAATAATTCCTTAAAATCCGTAACTGATTCTATGACTTCTTTCTCTTCTTCACTGTCTCCCAAAGCTTCTCGTATCATATTTACGCCAATAACCAATAATAGTACAAAAGCTATCCAATGACTATACTTGTTAATATATTCAACAAAACTTGCACTTAAAGCGTATCCTATTAAAGGCATCATAAGCTGAAATGCTCCAAAGAAGAAAGCTATAATAAAGCTTTGCTTTAAGTCTATTACTTTCATTTTTAATCCTTTACAAATCGAAACTGCAAAGGCATCCATTGAAAGCCCTACTCCTATAAAAAAAACATCTAATAAATTCATTTCTCACCTTTGTATATTATCTACTTTTGCAAAATTTCCTGTAATGCCTTGTAAAGTTTCTTCATTTCTTCATCTGTTCCTACCGTAATTCGTAGATAATTATCTATTCCAGGCTTATTGAAGTATCTTACAAAAATATTTTTTTTCTTTAATTTTTCAAATATTTCTTTTGCAGGCATTCTTTCATGAGTAGCAAAAATAAAATTAGTTTTTGAATCCGTAAATGAAAAACCAAGTTTTTTAAGCTCTTTCTTGGCATTCTCTCTTGTCTCAATAATTTCAGAAACTATGTTCTTAAAATATGTATCATCTTTTATTGCCGCAACACCAGTTTCGATTGTTGCCTGATTCATTGTGTATGAATTGTAAGAGAATTTTACTGCCTTTATTGCGTCAATTAATTCCTTACTACCGAAAGCATATCCAATTCTCATTCCAGCCATTGCTCTTGACTTTGAAAATGTTCTTACAACAAGAAGATTGTCATATTTGTCAATTAATGACAATGCTGTATGACCCCCGAAATCAACATATGCTTCGTCCACAATAACAACAACATCCGGATTATTTTTTATTACTTCCTCTACCTGTTCAAGAGGCATTTCAATTGCTGTTGGGGCGTTTGGATTAGGGAATATTATTCCACCGTTTTCTTTGTTAAAATCCCACGGATTAATCTTAAACTGTTCATCCAATGCCACTGTCTTGTAAGGTATTTTAAATAATTCAGCCCACACATCATAAAAAGAGTATGTTATGTCAGGAAAAAGAATTGGCTTTTCTGAATTAAAGCATGTAAGAAATGCCATTCCCAAAACGTCATCTGAACCTACACCCACAAAAACCTGCTCTGGTTTTACATTGTAATATTCAGCAAGCTCGTTAACTAACAGACTTGCTTCCGGATCAGGGTAAAGTCTGAATCGTTCAGTATCCATTTTTTCAATCATCTCTGTTACCAAAGGTGATGGTGGATATGGACATTCGTTTGTATTTAGTTTAATCACATCACTTATTTTTGGCTGTTCTCCCGGTGTGTATGGTGTAACTTTTCTAATGTTATCTTTCCAACTGCTCATTTTTTCTCCTTCTATTTCCTGCACAGACTATAATAAGACACAATATAATTGTGGCAAAAACCGTACCTGATGTATCTATTAAAACATCTGCCGACTTGCCACTTCTTCCATCCACAAAAGTTTGATGAAATTCATCTGTAGATGCATAAATCATACATATTAAATCTGTAACTACTGCACCCATAATAATATGCTTTCTTGTGTTTCTTACTTCTTCAAAAGTAAATAACAGAATTAAAATCAATCCTGCCAATATTCCATATTCGCTGAAATGACCTGTTTTTCTTACAAAAAAGCTCACTTTATTAAATAACTCTTCCTTAGACGCTAAATCTAAGGAAGAGTATTCAGGTTCAATTATCTGCACAGCTCTTATTGTGATTTTGTCACTTAATCCCTGTGACTGTGTTCCTGTTTCTGCAGAGAATCCGAAAATAGTACTCATCCAAAATAAAATAATAAGCACAAGAACTATTCTCACTCCCCACAGAGATAATTTTTTAATATTACATACATTCATAAGCTGTCTTATACTGCATGACCTTTATCTTCAATAACTTTAATAACCTGATTAACATACTTTTCAGCCAAATGGTCTGTTTTTGCTTCAACCATTACTCTGATTACAGGTTCTGTTCCACTTTCTCTTACAAGAATCCTTCCGTCGTCACCGAGAAGTTTTGCTACTTTTTCAACTTCTGCCTGAACATCAACATCTGCTCTTGCTTCCGGCTTGCTTTCTACTCTGATATTCTTTAAGCACTGTGGATAAATAACTACAGGGCTGATTAATTCTGACATTTTCTTCTTTGTTGAAAGCATAACTTCCATTAACTTGATTGATGTAAGAATACCGTCACCTGTTGTAGCATACTTGCTGAAAATAATGTGTCCTGACTGTTCTCCACCTAAACGGAAGTTGTTATTTCTCATACATTCATAAACGTACTTATCACCAACGTCTGTCTTGGCATAGTCAATTCCTACTGCGTCAAATGCCTTGTATAAACCAATATTTGACATAATAGTTGTTACAACAGTGTTGTTATCTAATTCTCCGTTCTGCTTCATGTAAACACCGCAAACATAAAGAATTAAGTCACCATCTACTATGTTGCCCTTATCATCAATACATAAGCATCTGTCAGCGTCACCGTCATAAGCAAAACCGATATCAAGTTTGTTGTCCTTTACGTATTTCTGTAAAACTTCAATATGTGTTGAACCTGCTTCCATGTTAATGTTTGTTCCGTTAGGTTCATTGTTAATTACATATGTTTCTGCTCCCAATGCATCAAATACACTCTTTGCAATTGCTGATGCACTACCGTTTGAACAGTCAAGTCCTACTCTTACATTTCTAAATGAATTTTTTGCCAAAGTCATTAAATATCCCATATATCTGTTTCTTCCGGCAAAGTAATCAATTGTTCTACCAATCTTGTCCATTGTTGCATATGGAACATCATCAAAATCGCCATCAAGATATTCTTCAACCTTGTCGATTACTTCCTGTTCCATTTTTTCACCATTACCGTTAATTAATTTTATACCATTATCATAATATGGGTTGTGACTTGCAGAAATCATAATTCCACAATCAAAATCTTCTGTTCTTACTACATAAGAAACACTTGGTGTTGTTGTAACGTGAAGAAGATAAACATCTGCACCTGTTGATGTTAAACCTGCTGAAAGTGCATCTTCAAACATATAACTACTTCTTCTTGTATCTTTTCCGATTACAACTGAACATTTGTGGAATCTTCCATAATACCATCCAAGAAATCTTCCTACTTTAAATGCATGCATTGCTGTAAGATTTACATTAGCTTCACCTCTAAAGCCGTCTGTTCCAAAATACTTTCCCATCTAATTTTCCCTATGCTAAATATTAATTACTAATAGCATTCTTAAAATATACTCTTTTTAAAAATGCCATTTTTCCGATAATATTTAGTCAACAAACACAACTTTCATATTAATGTGCCTGTTTTTCCTTTCCATATTTTTTAAACCTGTTAGGTTTTAACTAATTAATTATATAATAGCCTTTGCCTATTTACAAGACTTAACCTTACCCTATGTCACTTAATGTCGAACATTTTTTTACAAAAATTTCCTTTTCAGTGATATACTTGCATTGAATAGGGGGGGATTTATTCTATGAACAATATTTCGAATAATATTTCAACAGCTTCTTTAGTTGATGAAACCAATAGGCTTCTTCTTGAAATCAGCAACTTAAAGAAGCAACTTAACTACGAAAGAAACCAACATAAGCACTGGGAAGAGCTTGCCATGATATTTCATGATGCACTTTGGTCTGAACTTAAAAGTACCCGGGATTCCAACAGGTAATACATTAAAGAGGAGGTCATTAATTTATGGCCTCTTTTCTTACCGCTGTCAATTGCTTGTCGTTTATTATAAATTCTCTATTGCATACCTCCAAAGCTGCTGCCTTGTGAGTTATGATTATGCAAGTTTTTTTGTTTAGTTTCTTAATGTTATCAAGCACTTTTTCTTCTGTGTTTTTGTCAAGTGCCGACGTTGCTTCATCAAGAAGGATTATTGGAGCATTGCTTATTAACGCTCTTGCAATTGCAAGACGCTGTGCCTGACCTTCTGAGATTCCAAGACCTTTTTCACCGATTACTGTATCTAATCCGTCAGGTAGTTTTTCAATAAAATCCTCTATTTCACTTAACTTAAGTGCCTGGCTTACTTCCTCATCTGACGCATTAGGATTAATCATAAGGATGTTCTCCCTTATAGTTCCACTAAATAAATAATTTCCCTGTGGCACATATGAAAACATACATCTTGTATCAGGGCTTGCCTGAATTATTTTTCCGTTTTCAAGACAAATATCTATTGTTCCCTGCTGTGGCTTAAAAACCCCAAGAAGCATCTTCATTAATGTACTCTTTCCAATTCCTGAAATTCCTCTTATGGCAACAAAATCGCCTTTGTTAAGCATAGCATCGCCGTGCTCTATTACTGTTTCTCTGCCATAATTGAATTTTATGTTATTAAATCTAATACTTTCCAGCTTATCATAAGTCTGTTTTACATCTATTTTTTCGTATGTACTTTCTTCATTTGTTATGTTTTCAATTTCCATAATACGCTCTGCTGAAGCAAGCACTGCATAATACTGTGGAAACATTTTTGTTATACTTACAAATGGTGTCTGAATCTGTGAAATAAGCTGCAAAACTGCTGTTAATGTTCCGTAAGTCATAGCCTTCATGCTGACTTTTATTGCACACCATCCCAAGGCAAAAAGATATCCTGCATTAAAAATAAATGAAAATCCTGCATTTGCAAAAATAGTTATTTTTCTTCTTCTCATTTTTACTTCGTAATTTGTTCTCTGAAGAATATTTCCTTTTTTGTCAAACTGTTTTTCCAATCCAAATGTTTTTACAACAAGTATGCTTTCAATGGCTTCCTGAAAAAATGAGCGCACTTTTCCGTCAGTTTCCTGAACCTGTTTGCTTAAGTTTTTTAATTTACCTCTAAAAAACACTGCAATAACTGACATTACAATACCTGCTGCAATAAATAACATTGTAAACTTCCAGTCGAAAATAATCAAAACAACAAAAGCTCCAACAAACTGTGTCAGGAAATACAATGCGTCAGGAACTATAGAGATAATTCCTTCTGTAACTATTTTTACATCACTTGTGATTCGGTTCATTAATTCACCGCTATGATATTTGTTAATTTTTCCATAATCTTTCATCATAATGGAATAAAAAAGTCTTCCACGCATTTTCATTTCCATTTTTGCCTGAACCCTAATTGTAAGACTTTGTGTAAAAACTCTTAAAAGCAATCTTGAAGTAATAACTACAAGAATTAATATACAATTAAAAATAATCAAGTTTCTGTAATGCAAAAACTCCGCATTTGATGATGCCGTTGCCGCCCTTTGTGCCGAATCAATTGCAAGTTTACTTACAAGTGCCAAAACAGTTGCCACCAATGCCAGTAATATATTTGATATGCTTAATATAACTATTTTAGGGATTTCACCTTTGCTATTTTTTATTATCCATTTTAAACTATTTTGATTTTTCATTTTCCGTCCTTTAATATTTTACCTAAAAGTTTTATTTGCCTAATTCCCAAAAAGCTACCGCACTTGCTGCTGCAACATTTAAAGAATCTACACCGTGGCTCATTGGAATTTTGATAGTGTAATCACTACTATTTATTGTATTCTGGTGAAGTCCCTCACCTTCCGTACCAAGAATTATTGCCAACTTTTCTTCTGACTTTACGTTTTTATCATCAATGCTTACCGAATTGTCAGTTAAAGCCATTGCCGCCGTCTTAAATCCCATATTATGTAACAATTCTATACCCGTTCCTTCTTTCTCATCAATAAAAGTCCACGGTATCTGAAATACTGTTCCCATACTTACCCTTATTGCTCTTCTGTAAAGAGGATTGCTACAACCGTGTGTAAGCAAAACAGCATCAATATTAAGGGCTGCAGCTGAGCGGAAAATTGCCCCTACATTTGTAGGATTCATAATATTTTCAAGCACTGCAACCCTTCTTTTATCCTTGCATATTTCTTCAACGGTTTTAAGTTTGGGTCTGTGCATTGCACATAGCATTCCCCTTGTTAATTTAAAACCTGTTATTCCTGTCAATACATCAAACGGTGCCGTAAAAATTGGAATATTTCCACATCTTTCAATTATATTTTTTGCCTGATTTTTGATGTGTCTGTCCTCTACCAAAATAGAAATAGGTTCACATCCTGCATCAAGAGCTCTCTCCACTACAATTGGACTTTCCGCTATGAAAATCCCTTTCTCCGGCTCATGTCTGTTTAGCAATTGTCCCTCTGACAATCGTGCGTAAACATCAAGCTCCTTAGCATCAAAATCATTTATCTTAATTACGTTTGACATATTTCCTCCTAATACCGGTTAGCCTAAGATTTTTTTAAGATCCGCTTCCGGTGTGCTTATAGGAGATATATTATAATTTTCTACCAAATATTTCAACACATTAGGTGAAATAAATGCAGGTAAAGTCGGTCCTAAGAAGATGTTTTTTATTCCTAAATGAAGCAATGTAAGCAAAATACATACCGCTTTCTGTTCATACCATGACAAAATCATTGATAATGGAAGTTCGTTAACTTCGCAGCCAAATGCCTTAGATAATGCTATTGCCACTTTGATTGCTCCATAAGCGTCATTACACTGTCCCATATCCATTATTCTTGGAAGTCCACATATTTCTCCCAAATCCAAATCATTAAATCTGTACTTTCCACAGGCTAATGTTAAAATAACTGAATCTTTCGGTGACTGTTTTACAAATTCAGTATAATAATTTCTTCCAACTTTTGCTCCGTCACATCCACCTACAAGGAAGAAATGACTTATCTGCTTATTCTCTACAGCCTCAATAATTTTATCAGCAACGCTTAAAACTGAGCCGTGTCCAAAACCTGTAACAACATATTTTCCACCATTTATACCTGTATTTTCTTTGTCTTCCTTGTAGCCGCCAAGTTCCAACGCCTTGTTAATAACCGGAGTAAAATCTTTCTCTTCTCCATCTCCTTCAATGTGAACCATTTCAGGGTATGACACAACTTCTGTTGTAAAAACTCTATCCTTATAGCTTTCCTTAACCGGCATTAAACAATTAGTTGTAAACAATACAGGTGCCGGAATGTTGTCAAATTCCTTCTGCTGATTCTGCCATGCAGTTCCGAAATTTCCTTTTAGATGCGGATATTTCTTTAACTCCGGATAGCCGTGAGCCGGCAACATTTCACCGTGAGTATAAATGTTGATGCCCTTTCCTTCCGTCTGCTTCAACAAAACTTCCAAATCCTTTAAATCGTGACCTGTTATTACAATAAAAGGTCCTTTTTCTATAGTTAATGGCACTTTCACAGGAGTTGGTGTTCCATAGCTTGATGTGTTTGCTTTATCGAGTAATTCCATACACTTTAAATTCTTCTCGCCAACTTCCATTGCCACTTCAATTAATCTATCCATTTCTAAGTCATAAGTTATAATCGACAATGCCTTGTAGAAAAACTGATTTACTTCTTCACTTTCATAACCTAGTACCATTGCGTGATACGCATACGCAGCCATTCCTCTTATTCCAAATAAAATAAGTGACTTTAATGATCGGATATCCTCATCTTCATTCCACAATAAATTCATATCAAAATCTTCAGTATTTCCGCAAGGTGCTGTGCAAGTAATACAATTAGGCGCAATTGCTTCTTTTTCCTTATGGACTTTTTCAATCATATCTTCCAACGTTTTATCGTTAAAGTTAACATTTGTAACTGTTGTAAACAATCCTTCAATTATAATTCTATCTGTTCTTTCAGACTTTTCATTGTGGCCGCAAGACTTGGCAAGTCCAATTACTGCTCCTGTTAATTCATCCTGCAATCTTGATGTATTAGCTGTCTTTCCACAAACACCTGCTGCTCCCATACATCCTGCACAGCCTGCTGTCTGCTCGCACTGAAAGCAAAACATTTTATAATTTAAATCTTTCCCCATATCTTTTTTCATTTTATTAACTTTCTCTTGGCAATTTATATTAAGATTACAGTGTCATAAGATTTTATTCCACCTGCGTATGTGAAATGGTGAGATAATTATCTCACCATTAACGCTTTTCACCATAATATGGTAGTTATTCATCGTTAACTAAATTGCCATATTCCTTTCTTTATTTTACTATTGACTTCATTGCCTTTCTGCAAGATAGATAATATTATAATTTATGATTATTTTATGTTGTTGTGACAACCATTTTATAAAAATATTAAATACAAAATTTGGAAATTTTAATAGTAGTTTTATATTCTTAAACTGAATTTTTATTTGTAATTTTTTGTTGTTTTATAATACGTATTTTCTCCAGCATTTTCATATTTAGTATTTTATTGTGTCTTATATTCATTTTATTAATTTGTTTTCTCTATTGAAAGAAATCCTGTATAGCCCTATTTATTGTAACTGTATTCAACGGTGCTTCCTTGCTTTCAAAAGTTGCAATAAAATTTCTTCCCTGCACATATCCGCTTTTTCCATATTGTTCAATTTTTTTAATTGCGTTTTTAACATATATTGAATCATCCATCATTCCAAAATGTTCCCACACATATTCGTGCCTTGTTCTTTTGTTCAATACTGTAAAGTCTGGTTTAACAGTACCATATCCTTTCAAACGTAATGGCAATTCATATACATAATTTATATTGTTTTTTGTCAAAGTATCAGCTATTATCTTCTCAGATTTAGACCTGACATATTCCCCCTTTTCTGTTATCAAACCTAATTCTTTTAATTGTTCATCCGGCTCAATTCTTCCTAAATTATTCTTAGACTCCTCCCACATTTTTGCATATTCTTCATCAGTTAATTCATATTTAGTAACAAAAATCCCTTTCTGCTCCGGCATAGAATCATATACTTCTAATAGTGAATTTGGATTGTACTTATTTAGAAACTTCCTTATTCTTCTCTCTTCAGCATCAATAGTTTTCAAAATCTTTTGGTCATACTCCTTTTGCGCCAGGGCTTTAATCAGGGCGGCGTTGCTCTTTTTTATATACACTCTCATTCCGTCTTTTTGCTTCTGCTGATATTGAATAGTATTCGCGCTTCTTGCTAGCACCAACTTCCCTTCTGGTGCACCTGACAGACTCTTCTCCGCTTTAACTTTAATTATTTTTAAATATTCTAATCGTTCATTAATTTCTTTTATATTTATAATTCGTCACCTCGCTTTTTCTTTTTGTACCCAGTTTATGTTGCATTCTATATTTTGTACGTGGTTTTGTTTGTTAACTATAACATATCTCTTGCTTTTTTAATACACTTTCCTTTCAAATTTTTTTAGAAAAACATGAAATCTTCGCTATATTACGTGTCATACAATATTATTGTTATATGACGCGTAATTCCAACTAGAAATGTTAGAATATTTCAATAAATTACGTGTGGGGTTGCATTTTCGTTCTACGACACGTAATTCCAACTAAAAATACTAGAATATTTCAATAAATTACGTGTGGGACAACATTTTTGTTCTACGACACGTAATTCCAACTGGAAATACTAAAATATTTCAATAAATTACGTGTGGGGTAGCATTTTCGTTCTACGACACGTAATTCCAACTGAAAATACTAGAATATTTCAATAAATTACGTGTGTGGTTGCATTTTCGTTCTACGACACGTAATTCCAGCTAGAAATACTAAAATATTTCAATAAATTACGTGTGGGGTAGCATTTTCGTTCTACGACACGTAATTCCAGCTAGAAATGTTAGAATATTTCAATAAATTACGTGTGGGGTAGCGTTTTTGTTCTACGACACGTAATTTCACGCAAAAGAACAAATATTTCCCCACTACTACACGACTAACACTCTCCAAAGCTTCGCTTTGACGAGCCAATCGTTCACTTCGATTCCGCTTCGCTTCATCTCAGTGAGCGTTTGACTCCCTAAAACCACAAAAGACGCACATGGCTGCAAGCAGCCTGTGCGTCTTGTTGTGGTTTTGTGAGTGTTAGTCGTTCATGTTACTGAGTTTTGCAGCCTGGTCAGCAGCAATGCAGTTGTCGATGATTTCTTCCAGATGTCCATTTAAGATTTCATCTAATCTATGGGATGTGAATTTGATTCTGTGGTCTGTTACACGTCCCTGTGGGAAGTTGTATGTTCTGATTTTTTCTGATCTGTCCCCTGTACCAATCTGGCTTCTTCTTGCCTCTGATTCAGCATCCTGTTTCTTCTGACACTCTAATTCATATAATCTAGCTCTTAATACTTTAAGGGCTTTGTCTTTGTTTTTAAGCTGTGACTTTTCATCCTGACATGAAATTACTATTCCTGTTGGAATATGTGTAAGTCTTACAGCTGAGTCTGTTGTATTTACACACTGTCCACCATTTCCTGATGCACGGAATACATCGAAACGGCAATCATTCATATCAATTTCTACATCTACTTCTTCAGCTTCAGGCATTATAGCTACTGTTGCTGTTGATGTATGAATACGTCCGCCTGATTCTGTTACCGGGATTCTCTGTACCCTGTGAACTCCACTTTCATATTTTAATTTTGAATATGCACCCTGACCGTTAATCATAAATACTACTTCTTTAAAGCCACCTAATCCATTCTCGTTAACTGAAATCATTTCTGTTTTCCAGTGCTGTGTTTCAGCGTACATACAATACATTCTATATAATTCTGCTGCAAATAAAGCTGCTTCATCACCGCCGGCACCACCACGGATTTCGACTACAACGTTCTTGTCATCATTTTCATCCTTTGGAAGAAGTAAGATTTTTAATTTTTCTTCTAATTCAGTAATCTGCTCCTTTGCTTCATTCATTTCTTCCTTGGCAAGTTCTCTCATTTCTTCATCAGATTCTTCATCCAAAATCATGAGACTGTCTTCAACTGTCTGCTTAGCTTCTTTATAAGCTTTGTAAGCTTCAACTATTGGTGCAAGGTCACTTTGTTCCTTCATCAATTTTCTAAAATTATTCTGATCACTGACTACATTAGGATCATTTAACTGTTCCATTATTTCGTCATATCTCTCAAGTATTCCATCTAATTTATCAAACATTTCTATTCCTTTCCGGCTGTCACAACCCTGTCATTTCCGGACAGGTCTTTATAAACCTTTATATCCTTGTATCCATTTTCTTCTAATATTGCAGGAACCGTTTGTCCCTGATCATATCCTATTTCAAAGAATATTATGCCATTACTTCTAAGGTATTGTCTACCTTCCCTGGCAATTTTTTTATAAAATTTCAATCCGTCACAGTCTCCGTCCAAAGCCATCATAGGCTCGTGGATTCTTACCTCATCCATTAAACTCTCAATTTCTTCGGTCTTAATATAAGGTGGATTTGACACTATAACATCATATTGCTTTTCTACATTTTCAAATAAATCCGACTGAAAAAAAGTAACATCTGCTTTATTTAAAACATTGTTTTCCTTTGCCACAACTAGAGCTTTCTCGGAAAAATCAACTGCCGTTACTTTTGCATTCTCGCACAACCTGTCAATTGAAATTGCTATGCATCCTGAACCGGTACACATATCAAGAACATCAACATTGCCTTTAACCGACTTAATATATGTAATAGCATTCTCCACAAGTAATTCCGTATCCTGCCTTGGTATAAGCACATCTTCGTTAACCTTAAAATCAAGTCCCATAAACTCCTGACTTCCGGTTATGTGTTGCAAAGGGATTTTTGATGCCCTAATTCCAACCAATTCCATATATTTGTCAGCCTTCTCTTTTGGCACTGTCATCATAGGATCCATATAAAAACCCGTTCTGTTTATTTTAAAAACAAACTCTGCAAGAAGCCAACTGTCAACTGCAAAGTCAACTACTCCTGCCTCTTTTAGTTTTTCTTCAGCCTTTTTTATTATATCTCTTACTAATACTTCCAATTGTATCCTGAACCTTCTATTACCTGTTTATACTCCTTTGGCAAAGATGTTTCTTCCTTCTTCTCCACCTCAATGCCACTCTCTTTTAAGTATTCTTTCCAATCAAAAACCGCCTCAACAGCTTTAATTGCAACTTCAATCATATCATCTGTAGGCTCTTTTGTAGTAATCTTCTGCATCCACAATCCCGGCTTGCTTAAAAGGTTAATAAATTTGTTTTCAGACTTTCCGGCCAATCTAATGAACTCATAAGAAATTCCTGCTATAACCGGTACCAAAAGCAGTCTGATAACATATCTTAACCAAACAATATCTGTTCTGATAAGTACAAAAAAAATTATACTTATCACCATTACAATGAGAAGAAAACTTGTTCCACATCTCTTATGAAATCTTGAGCTTGAAGCAACATTTTCAACTGTAAGTACCTTGCCGGTTTCAATACAATTAATGCACTTGTGCTCTGCTCCGTGGTACATAAATGTTCTCTGTATATCCTTCATAAGTGATATTAACAAAAGATATCCAATAAAAATAATAATCTTAACAATTCCTTCAATTACCGGAACGTGACTTTGGGTAACTCCCGGAACATATTTTTCAATAACATCGGCAATAAATAATGGTAAAATCATAAAAAGTGCAACTGCAATAACAATTGAAAGACACACTGTAAATCCCATAACTACTTTTTCGGCTTTTTCTCCAAACTTATTAAGTAGCCACTTTTCAAACTTGCCCGGTTCCTCTTCCTGCTCATCTTCATCTTCAAAAAAACTTGCTGAATAAGTAAGAGTCTTAATTCCGATAACCATTGAATCTATGAAACTAAAAATTCCTCTTATAAAAGGAAGTGTTGTAATCTTGTACTTCTTAGCTATGCCCCCACATTCCTGAATATCTACATCTATGGACTTATCCGGTTTTCTTACGGCAACTGCATATTTATCCTTATTACGCATCATAATGCCTTCTATTACGGCCTGACCGCCTATGCCTGATGAGCCTAATCTTTCTTTATTTTCCATATATATACCTTATTTTTCTTAAAAGAAAAACCCTTTATGAAGATAAGAAAATAGGTTGAGAATTTCTTCTCAACCTGTTATCCTTAAAATTATTTGATACCATATTTCTTGTTGAACTTATCAATTCTACCACGAGCTGAAATAGCTTTCTGCTGTCCTGTGTAGAATGGATGACATGCTGAACAAATTTCAACATGAAGTTCTGGCTTTGTTGAACCTGTTACGAATGTGTTACCACAGTTACATGTAACGGTTGCCTGCTGGTAATCTGGATGGATTCCTTTTCTCATTACATTCACCTCTTCTAAAATTTTGCTAATTGGCAACGCCAATCCGTTTGCTTTTGATTCTGCTGTCGAATCTCCCGAACTTGGTTCAACAACTCAATAGCTTTGCTATTATAACATAGTCATATTAGTATGTCAATAACATGAAAGTTATTTTTATACGTTATTTTTATACTATTTATTTATGCATTTAATAAAAACACACTTATTCGATATTTATTTTATAACGCAATTTTTTAAATCTTCTTAACAAATTTCTGTTATCATTCAAATAAGCTTACTGCTATCTTGAATGAGCTGACCTTATTCTGGCAATTTTGCTTATAAATTCTTTATTGTCTTTTGTTCTTGCAAAAAGATTAAGCACCTGTTCAACTGCATCATCTTTTCTTAAACCGTTAATTTCTTTTCTTATAATATAAGCTGCACCCATTTCATCTGAATCAAGAAGTAAATCTTCTCTTCTTGTACCTGACTTTGTAATGTCAATTGCAGGGAAAATACGTTTTTCAGATAATTTTCTGTCTAAAACAAGTTCCATATTACCTGTTCCCTTAAATTCTTCATATACAACATCGTCCATCTTGCTTCCTGTTTCAACAAGTGCTGTGGCAAGAATTGTAAGACTTCCGCCTTCACGCATATTTCTTGCAGCGCCGAAAAATCTCTTAGGCATGTGAAGTGCTGCCGGATCAAGACCACCTGACAAAGTTCTCCCACTTGGTGGAACTGTCATATTGTAAGCTCTTGCAAGTCTTGTAATACTGTCAAGAAGGATAATAACGTCTTTTCCGTGTTCAACTAATCTCTTAGCTCTCTCAATTACCATTTCAGATACACGCTTATGATGTTCAGGCAACTCATCAAATGTTGAATAAATGACTTCCACATTATCTCCTGTTATTGCCTCTTTAATATCTGTTACTTCTTCAGGTCTTTCATCTATTAAAAGAATAATCATTTCCATTTCAGGATTATTCTTAAGAACCGCTCTTGCAGTCTCTTTTAACAAAGTAGTTTTACCTGCTTTTGGTGGTGAAACAATCATTCCACGCTGTCCCTTTCCAATCGGGCTTACCAAATCAACTACTCTCATTGCTGTGCTATGTCCGTCTGTCTCAAGATGTAATCTTTCATTAGGGAATATTGGTGTTAAGTCCTCAAAATTAGGTCGGCTCATTACTTTGTCAAGAGACTCACCATTAACCTGCTGCAAATAATACAAAGCACCAAACTTTTCAGTTTCTCTCTTTTCCCTTACCTGACCCGTTACAAAATCACCTGTTTTCAAGTGAAATCTTTTAATCTGTGATGGTGCAACATAAACATCATCATCTCCCGGAAGGTAATTGTCACATCTAATAAAACCAAAACCGTCAGGCATTACTTCAAGAATACCCGTCTTAACAGGACCGTTTTCGTCAGGAACAATCTGCTTGTGCTCCCTTACACGTCTATGTTCTCTTCTTCCACCTTCTGATTCTTCTCTTTCTGTATATTCTGTTCTTTCTCTTGCGTCCTCAATTCTTTCTTTTGCATTATCTGTACTTTCTTTCGAACGCTCTGAACCGTCTTTTTCATACTCTGTGCTTTCTTTAATTGTATCTCCGGCTATACTTGTTTCCTTTGTTCTTACAGTCTTTCTTCTTGTACGACGTGTTTTCTCAACTGTTTCATCTTTTGAAATTTCTTTTTTAGATACTTTTATTGCTTCTTCACCGGATTTTTCCACACTATTAGATTCTGCATCTTTTCGTTCAGCAGTTTCAATAATCATATCAATTAACTGTTGCTTTCTAAGTGTAGTTACACTTTTAATTCCGTTTGCTTTTGCTATTTCCCTTAATTCACTTACAGGTAACGCACTTAATCTTTCTCTCATAATTTTCCTTTCAATTTTTAAATATAAGCTATTTCGTCATCTATATCTTAAATATTAAATAATATTGTTTCACTATTGTTATAAAATCTTGTAGTTTCTGTAATTCTTTGTTGTATAACTTATTTATATCATCAATATTCTGGGATTTTTAGGGAGAATTCCCTTTCGAATCAGTTCCTATATCTTAACACACTTACAAAAAAAAGGATAGTGTTAATTTTCAAAATATGTTATGCTTATACGTAGACATATTGTACTAATTGGCATTGCACTTTATATATTGCTAATTAGTATTGTACGCAGACATATTATACTAATAGTTATTTTAGTATTATGCGCAGACATATAGTATTTGGAGGTTTATTATGACAACAGACGAAAAAGCATTAAAGTTGCATGCTGATTTAAAAGGAAAATTAAGCACAGAAGCAAAATACCACGTTAAAACCCGTGAAGATTTATCATTAGCATATACTCCCGGTGTTGCAAAACCTTGTGTTGAAATTGCAAACAATCCTGAAGATGTTTACAAGTACACATGGAAAGGCAATACAGTTGCAGTTGTTTCAGACGGAAGCGCCGTTCTCGGTCTTGGAAATATCGGGGCAAAAGCTGCAATGCCTGTTATGGAAGGTAAAGCTGTTCTTTTTAAAGAATTTGGAAACGTTAACGCTGTTCCTATTTGTTTGGATACTCAGGATCCTGATGAAATAGTTGATACTGTTGTAAGAATATCTCCCGGATTTGGCGGAATTAATCTTGAAGATATTTCTGCTCCAAGATGTTTCGAAATTGAAAACAGACTTAAAGAGATTCTTGACATTCCTGTATTCCACGATGACCAGCATGGTACTGCAATCGTTGTTCTTGCAGGAATCATTAACGCTCTTAAAGTTGTTGGCAAAGAAAAAGAAAATTGTAAGGTTGTAGTTAATGGTGACGGTTCTGCCGGCATTGCCATTACAAAATTACTTCTTAAATATGGTTTTAAAGATGTTACTATTTGTGGTCTTTACGGAATCCTTTCAAAAGATATTAAAGACCTTAACTGGGCACAGAAGGAAATGGCTGAAGTTACAAACCTTTCAGGTCAAAACGGTGTTTTGGCTGACGCAATGAAAAGTGCTGATATTTTCATTGGTGTTTCTGCTCCTAACATTGTTTCAGAAGAAATGGTTGCTTCAATGAACAAAGATGCAATCCTTTTCGCCATGGCTAATCCAACTCCTGAAATTATGCCTGACCTTGCTAAGAAAGCCGGTGCAAGAGTTGTTGGTACTGGACGTTCTGATTTTCCTAACCAGGTTAACAACGTAGTAGCCTTCCCCGGAATCTTCAAAGGTGCATTAGAAGGTCGTGCAAAACAGATTACAGAAGAAATGAAACTTGCTGCTGCACACGCAATTGCTTCTTTAGTTCCTGACAGCGAACTTAACGAAGACAATATCCTTCCTGAAGCATTCAACCCTGATGTTGCAGATGTTGTAAGCAAGGCTGTAAAAGATAACATCATATAATATTACAGTGTCAGATTGTGGGAGTGCGAAGCACGTAACAATCCGAGTAATTAAGTTAATACTATTCAATAATATTCAGTTTCTATTAAACTTAGAATTTATGTATAAAAAAAACTGTGCTTTGGCGATATTTCCCATATTTGGAATTATTGTTTCGCACAGTTTTTTATTCTTATTGCTGTTCCGGTAGTCATTACGTGTCATATCGCCAAAATACTATCTCACACGTAATTTTTTGAATTATTCTTCTATTTTCGCTACCGATTACGTGTCATATAGCCGAAATGCTATCTCACACGTAATTTTTTGAATTATTCTTCTATTTTCGCTACCGATTACGTGTCGTATAACCGAAACGCTATACCACACGTAATTTATTGAAACTTATCTTGTACTTTCGGCTGAATTTACGTGTCGTATAACCGAAACGCTATCTCACACGTAACTTCTTGAAGCCATTACGGATTATACGGTATTTCACTCTCCAGAATCCGTAATATCTTCCTAAACAATTATACTCACCCCCGAAGCACCTTTGCCCGAAGCAAAGAGTATACCTGACCCAAAGCATGAACGCTCCCATATTTTTTACTCATAGCAAAAAATCTCAAAACTTTCTCCCCTATCCAAAGCACTATATAAAAAGAACTGTGCTTTAACAATTTTTCCTATATTTAGAATTATTGTTTTGCACAGTTCTTTTTATATATCACGTATTCTTTTTAATTAGTTAACTTATCAATTACATACTGATAAATTTCCTGACTACAGTCCTTGTCCTCCCATGTGGCGCACATCTTTGATGCTGTTTCTTTGTCAGGTGTTGCTACGTTTACTTCAATAAGGGTGCTGTCCCCTTCTTTAACCTGACAGTGAACCACATAGTCGCCGTTAGATGCTCTGTAATAATCCGACACTGTTCCCACTTCATTTCTAAGCTCGTACTTATTATTCATAAGGAACATATCCACGTCATCCACTATTGGATTAGGAATCTTGTTCTCGAAGAATTTAAGACTTTCTCTTCCTTCTGAAGTTAAATGATAATATGAAGTATTTCTATTAACATTTAAGAAAACAAATCCATCCTCTATTAACTCACTTAACGATTTTTGAACAGTAAAGTAATTAGTGTATTCGTTTTCTAAGAAAAACTGTGAAATCTGAGAGTTAGTAAGTGGAAATTCAACTTTATTTAACATATGCATAATTATTAATTTGTATAATGTTTCAGCTTCAAGTGCCATTTTTATTCCTCCACTATTTCTTCTATAAGATCTAGTATTTCATCTTTTCCCTGTTTAGTCAATGCTGAAAATGTAAGTACTTTAGTTCCCGGTACAACATTTAATTCCGTCTTAATCATTTTTATGTGCTTCTGCAACTGGCTTCTCTTAATCTTGTCAGCTTTTGTGGCAATAATAATAGGTTCATAACCATTTGCCAAAATCCACTGATACATATTTACATCGTTAGCTGATGGCTCGTGTCTAATGTCAATTAGTAAGAAAACAGCTTTCAAAACCTGAGATTCGTGAAGATATCTTTCAATCATTTTTCCCCACTGTTCCTTAACTTTTAAAGACACATTTGCGTATCCGTATCCCGGCAAATCCACAAAATATAATTCTTTATTTACATTATAAAAATTTATAGTCTGAGTCTTTCCCGGCTGTGATGACGTTCTTGCCAATGCCTTTCTGTTCACTAATCCGTTAATTAATGATGACTTTCCAACATTAGATTTTCCTGCAAAAGCTATTTCACATAGTTGATTATCCGGTAATTTACTTGTAATACCACAGACTGTTTCAAGTTCTACATTTTTTATTATCATTTTTGCTCCTGTTCTACCAGTGCATTTTCAAGCACCTGTTCCATTTTTTCTACAAAAACTATTTCTAATCCATCAGTAATCTCTTTTGATATTTCTTCCACATCAGGCTTATTCTTTTTAGGGACCAAAACCATCTTTATGCCTGCATTCTTAGCTGCCAAAAGTTTCTCTTTTAATCCTCCAATCGGCATAACATTACCACGAAGATTAATTTCACCTGTCATTGCCACTGAGCATTTTACAGGTATCTTTGCCACAGCTGAAAGAATTGCCGTTGCCATAGTAATGCCCGCCGATGGTCCATCCTTTGGTACCGCTCCTTCAGGTACATGGATATGAATATCATTTTCTTCAAAAAATTTCTTGTCTACACCGTAGTCTGCAACAATACTTCTTACAAAGCTTAATGCAATATGGGCCGATTCCTTCATTACGTCACCTAACTGACCTGTTAACTTAAGAACACCTTTACCCGGCATTGTATTAACTTCAATCTGAAGAGTTGTTCCGCCAACTGCAGTCCATGCCAAACCTCTTACGATTCCAATATCGTCCTTCTCATTTGCCATATCAGCTTCATACTTTTTACGACCAAGGTATTTTTCAATATTCTTTGATGTAACCTTTAAATGTTTCTTTTCTTTCTGAACTATATTTCTTGCTGCCTTACGACAAATCTCTGAAATCTCTCTTTCAAGTTGTCTTACTCCGGCTTCTCTTGTATAATTCTGAATTACTGTCTTAATTGCTTCATCAGTTATATTTAACTGACTTTTCTTAAGACCGTTTTTCGCATATTCCTTAGCTATTAAATGTTCCTTTGCAATATGGAATTTCTCGTTTTCAGTATATCCCTCAATTGGAATAATTTCCATTCTGTCAAGCAAAGGTCCCGGAATTGTATTAATATCATTTGCCGTAGCAATAAAAAGAACCTTTGACAAATCAATTGGTACTTCTATGTAATTATCCCTAAACTTGTAATTCTGCTCAGAATCCATTACTTCAAGCAATGCTGAAGAAGGATCACCGTGAACGCCTCTTCCAAGCTTATCTATTTCATCAAATAACATTAAAGGATTATTTGTTCCTGCCTGCTTAAGACCTGTTGCAATTCTTCCCGGCATGGCACCAACATAAGTCTTTCTGTGACCTCTGATTTCTGATTCATCATCCACCCCACCAAGACTTATTCTTACATATTTCTTATTTAACGCCTCTGCAACTGATTTTGCAATAGATGTTTTACCTGTACCCGGAGGTCCGATTAAACAAATAATCGGACTGTCACCCTTTGCACCTGTCAAAACCCTAACTGCCAAAAATTCCAAAATTCTATCCTTAACCTTTTTAAGTCCATAATGGTCTCTGTCAAGAATATCCTGAGCATTCTGCAAGTCCGGATTTTCCTCAGTTGTATTGTTCCAAGGCATTTCAAGCATTGTGTCAATGTAAGTTCTTAACACATTAGCTTCTGCCGCATTTCCCATTGTGCCTTTATATCTTGAAAGTTCCTTTAAAAGCTGTTCCTTTACTTCTTTGTCAGCATTTAACCTATGTATTTTCTCTTCAAGCTCCTCGGCTTCTGACATAAAATCGTCACCAAGTTCCTCTCTGATAACCTGCATCTGTTCTCTCAAAATATGTTCACGCTGGTTCTTGTCAAGTCGCTGTTTAACCTTATCAATAATTCCTGTTCTAATAAGAGCAATCTCGTTTTCTTCCTTAAGGAAAGAAATAATCGTTCCAAACTGGCTTACAACATCATCTTCTTCCAAAAATGTCTGCTTAAGCTGGTACTTTACTCTAACTCTCATAAGAAGCTGTCTCATTAAGTTCTTAAGACTGCTCATATGCATTAAACTTCTTAGTGCATTTGCACTTAATTCGTGAGTTATATCATTATAATCTCTTATTGTGTCCTTAAGTTCTCTGACAAAGGCCTCTTCTTCGATTTCTGACAAGTTGTTTTCTTTCTCTTCAAGTAAATTAATTTTTCCCTGAAAATAGCCCTCTTCAAAATTAAATGCCAAAATCTGACCTTTTGATTTGGCTTCTACCATTACTCTTACAATATTGTCCGGAAGCTTATTTAACTGCTTAATTACAACAACTGTACCAATATTATATATGCCGTCAAAACCCGGTGTTTCTTCCACCGGGTTTTTTTGTGTAACAACAAATAAGTTCTTTCCAGCCAACATGGCAGTTTCAGCTGCCTTAATTGATGACTTTCTGCTAATGTCAAAATGAACGGTAGTTCCCGGTAATACTGTCAATCCACGAAGTGGTATTACAGGAAGTTTTAATATATTTTCTGACATGTATACTCCTTAATTATGCTGTCTTGTCTTTATTTTTCTTAGCTTTCTTCTTGCCAATTACTGAATTATATACTAATTCAGGATCTGCAAGTCCGTTAATAACATCTTCATTAACAATACATTCCTTAATTGTTTCATCTGAAGGTGTTTCGTACATAATATCCATAACTGCATTTTCAAGTATGGCTCTAAGACCTCTGGCACCTGTTTTTCTTTCTACTGCTTTCTTTGCAATAGTATTAATTGCCTCGTCTGTAAACTTAAGTTCCACACCATCTAATTCAAACAACTTCTTGTACTGTTTAATTAATGCATTCTTTGGCTCTGTTAAAATTCTTTCCAATGCTTTTTCATCAAGGAAATCAAGTGAAACCGTTACAGGAACTCTACCTATAAATTCAGGAATCAAACCAAACTTAGTAAGATCCTCAGGCATAACCTGTTTAAATAATTCATCTTCACTCTTGTCTGTTTTCTCTATAATCTGAGAATTAAATCCAATTGAACCCTTATCCAATCTACGTTCAATAATCTTTCCAAGACCATCAAAAGCACCACCGCATATAAACAAAATATTAGTTGTATCAATAGGAATAAGTTCCTGCTGAGGATGTTTTCTTCCTCCCTGAGGTGGAACACTTGCTTCTGTTCCTTCTAATATTTTAAGTAATGCCTGCTGTACGCCTTCACCTGAAACGTCTCTTGTAATAGACACATTCTCAGATTTCTTAGTAATCTTGTCAATTTCATCAATATAAATAATTCCATGCTGCGCTCTTTCAATGTCATAGTCAGCAGCCTGAATAAGTTTTAACAAAATGTTTTCAACGTCTTCACCTACATATCCTGCCTCTGTTAATGTTGTAGCATCCGCAATTGCAAAAGGTACATTTAAGATTTTTGCCAATGTCTGTGCAAGATAAGTCTTGCCTGAACCTGTAGGTCCTAATAACAAAATATTAGATTTCTGTAATTCAACATCTAAATCTTTTCCTGCCAAAACTCTCTTATAATGATTATACACTGCTACCGAAAGTACCTTCTTTGCAGCATCCTGACCAATAACATACTGATCCAAAAACTCTTTAATTTCCTTTGGCTTAAGTAAATTAATCTCTTCTTCTGCTACATTGTTTCTGTCGCCATAAACTTCTTCTTCAATAATTCCTGCGCATATTTCAACACACTCATCACAAATAAAAGCTCCATCAGGACCGGCAATCAGTCTTCTTACCTGGTCTTCTGTCTTTCCACAAAAAGAACAGCTAAACTTTTCTTTATTAATATTTGCCATAAATACCCCTTAACTTTTTATATAAAATTATTTAATAAAAAACATTTCTTTGATTTTTATTAAATAAAAGGACAATAAGACACCACAAATGCGGTGCCTTATCTTCCGGAAAATTATTTTATCTGTCCTTAATTACTTCGTCAATTAATCCATATTCCTTTGCTTCATCTGCTGATAACCAGTTATCTCTGTCAGTGTCTTTTTCTACTTCCTCAACCGGTTTTCCTGCATTATCTGCAAGAATCTGATTTAATTTCTTCTTTGTCTTTAAGATGTGCTCTGCTGCAATCTGAATTTCAGTTGCCTGTCCCTGAGCGCCACCTAATGGCTGATGAATCATAACTTCTGCATTAGGTAATGCGTATCTTTTTCCTTTTGCACCGCTTGATAAAAGGAATGCACCCATGCTGGCAGCCATTCCGATACAAGTTGTTGACACATCACACTTTACATAGTTCATTGTATCATAAATTGCCATACCTGCTGTAACTGATCCTCCAGGGCTGTTGATATACATATGTATATCCTTTCCCGGATCCTCAGATTCAAGGAATAACAACTGTGCTACAACTGTACTTGCAACTGCATCATTAATCTCTTCACCTAAAAATATAATTCTGTCTTTTAATAATCTTGAATAAATGTCGTATGAACGTTCTCCTCTTGAATTCTGTTCAATGACATAAGGTACTAATGCCATATTCAATACCTCCTAATATAACTTAAAACTATTTTGCTTTAGAAGTTACAAACTTAGCAGCCTTTTTTAAGCAAATGTCATTTCTAAGGTTCTTCTTATCATCGTCTGACAATAACTCTGCAACCTTTTCTTTTTCCATCTGATATCTTGTAGCCATATCTTCTAATTCTTTTTCGAATTCTTCATCTGTAGCTTCAATCTTTTCAGCCTTAACTACTTCTTCAAGAACTAAGCTTGATTCGATTCTAGCCTTAGCCTGTGGCTTAACCTGTTCTAATAACTGTTCTACAGTTGAACCTGTAAACTGCATATACTGGTCAAATGAAATACCCTGCATAGCAATGTTCTGAGCAAATTCTTCAACCATCTGCTGAGCCTGTGCTTCGATCATCTTTTCAGGAATGTCCATTTCTGAATTCTTAACGATTTCTTCGATTACTTTGCTTTCTTTTTCTGCTGCTGCAGCTTCCTTCTTCTTAGCTACAAGATCTTTCTTAATGTCAGCCTTGTATTCAGCTAATGTATCAAATTCTGAAACTTCCTGAGCAAATTCATCATCTACCTTTGGATATTCCTTAACTTTGATTTCCTTAATTGTTACTTTGAACATTGCTGGCTTTCCTGCAAGTTCTTTTGCCTGATATTCTTCAGGGAATGTAACGTTAACTTCAACTTCTTCTCCAACCTTCTTACCAACAAGCTGGTCTTCAAATGTATCAATAAATGAATGTGATCCAATTGTTAATGGATAATCTTCTCCCTTTCCACCTTCAAATGCAACACCATCTACGAAACCTTCGAAATCGATAGTTGCCTGATCACCTTCTTCAATAGCCTTATCATCTGCTGCTACAAGTCTTGCATTCTGTTCTTTAATCTTATCAAGTTCTGCGTTAACTTCTTTAGCTGTTACTTTTGTATCTGCCTTTTCAACCTTGATTCCTTTATATTCGCCAAGCTTAACTTCAGGCTTTAATGTTACTTCTGCTTCAAAAACAAATGGTTTGCCTTTTTCAATCTGTGTAACACTGATTTCAGGACGAGCAACGATTTCTAATTCACTTTCAGCTGCTGCATTAGCATAAGCTTCCGGAATTAAGTCATTTGCTGCTTCTTCGTAAAATACGCCTGCACCATACATCTTTTCGATCATAGCATAAGGAACTTTACCTTTTCTGAATCCAGGAACATTAAATTTGTTCTTGTTCTTCTGGTAAGCTTTCTGAATAGCCTTATCTAATTCTTCAGCTGGTACTTCAATTGTAAGCTTTGCTGTGTTATTTTCTAACTTTTCTACCTGTAAACTCATTCTAATATTTCCTCCTTAATATACAAACGGGTCTGAGTTAAGCCCATTTAATTCACTCTGCTTTGTACGTCAGGGCATAGTACCCCCTATGACGCAGTAAATAATTATAACACGAATAATTTATATTGTCACTATTTTTCTTAAAACTATTTTACTCCATCATATTGTATAGCCTTTGCGACTTCACCTGCTGTTTCTTCATCAACTAAATAGCTAATAATTTCAAGTCCCATTTCAAGGGCAACGCCAAGTCCTTTACCTGTTATGAAATTGCCATCTCTTACTACTCCACCGCCATAGTTATTACATTCCATCTGATCCTCAAAAGAAGGATAGCTTGTAGCATTCTTATCTTTAAGCAAACCTAAATTACTAAAAACTGTAGGTGCCGCACAAATAGCTGCAAGTAATTTTCCCTGATTGTTATATTCTACTATCTCATCAGCAAGCTTTTCACATGCTCCTAAATTAGTAGTTCCAGGCATCCCACCTGGAAGGAAAATGCAATCTCCACTACTAAAGTCTATTTCATTAATATTTTTGTCAGCATACAATTTAATGTTATGTGAACTTTTCACCAGTAACTCATCCTTAATTGAAACTGTAACCACATTCAGCTTCTTAGTTCTTCTTAAAAGGTCAATTACCATTAAAGCTTCCACTTCTTCCATTCCATCTGCAAGAAACGCATAAACTGTCTTCATTTTTTGCCTCCTTATACAATTACAAAACTAATGATAATTATAACATAGGTCCATATTATGTCCAAGTTGTAAAAATTTTTTTATTTATTTATAAGTTGTATGTTGCAATCACAGTAAAACCACTCTAAAATGATTATTATAGTAACTGAATAAACTTTTTAGATAATAAAAACTATTATCTGCTATTTAAGAAAGGACTGATTATCTTATGGAAATTGAAAGAAAATACATTCCAAAGACTCTGCCTGAAAACCTTGCCCAGTACAAGCATCACAAGATTGAACAGGCATACCTTAACACCGCTCCTGTCGTTCGAATCAGGAAGCAAGATAATGAATACTTTCTCACATACAAAGGTGGGGGAATGATGGCACGGGAAGAATACAATTTGCCATTAAACGAAAAAAGTTACAATCATCTTTTAACAAAAGCTGACGGAAACATCATTACAAAAACACGATATTATATTCCAATTCACAATGGCCTTACCGCTGAACTTGACATTTTCGAAGGTAAGTTTACAAATATGACTCTTGTGGAAGTTGAGTTTTCCTCAATTGATGAAGCCAATAGCTTTAATCCGCCTGAATGGTTTGGAAAAGATGTTACACATGACGGACGTTTTCATAACAGTTATCTAAGCCAGATTGACTGCTGTCTTGGAAAGTAAATTATTATGCAAAATCAATAAGGGCTATTAAAAGTTAAACGAACTTTTAATAGCCTAAAAAAGTACTTGATTTTATATTGGTCTTTTGGTAATATATGACGGTAGCGTTTTCGAGACGCCCACGCGGGTGTGGCGGAATTGGCAGACGCGCTAGATTTAGGTTCTAGTGTCCCCGACGTGCAGGTTCAAGTCCTGTCACCCGCAGTAGTTTTTTAAAAGTCGAATCTTGTTAAGGATTCGGCTTTTTTGTTGTATTTTTCTCTCCTATGGTACAGCCTTATATAATTTCACCTAATCAAAAGCCATCCCCCTGCCATTCTAAAAGCCTTCCTAGTTTCTCTATAATCTAATTTGTTCATTTCAACAACTCTCTACATAAAAACTGCCCCACAGAAGTTTAATCTCACTTCCATAGGGCAATTACCTTTACGTCTTTTCCCGGCTCTTTACTCACTTCTCTCTTTCAACTTATCCACGCACTCCACAACCATATTTTTTGCTGTATCAAAATCTGTCTTTCCTGTATTAATACAAATGTCATATCCACGTGAATCGCCCCATTTATTTCTGCAATAAAAATTATGATATGTCTTTCTAATTTTGTCCATTCGCTTCATCTTATTTATTGCCTGCTTTCTGTCTAAGCCTTCCCTGTCCATAACTCTTGCTATTTTACTTTCACGGTCACCTGTTATAAAAACACTTACAAGATTAGGATTGTAAGCTAGAATCTCATCTGCACATCTTCCAACAATTACAAAAGACTCTCCTGCATCAGCCTTGTTCTTAATAAACTCAAACTGCTTCATTGCAATCTCCTGCTCTATTGGAATATTTCCGCCTGCATATGGCAATGGCATAAATCCGAAATTTACAGGCTTTTCATCGTATTTCTCCAACGCCTTCTCACTATATCCTTCCTTTCTTGCCATCTCCTCCAATAATTCCTTGTTAAAAATTGGAATGTCATAATGCTCTGCTATTTTCTGAGCCACAATATGTCCTCCGCTGCCGAATTCTCTACCTACAGAAATTATAATTTGTTTCATAATCGTGCCCTCCTCGTCCAAATATCTTATGTAAATTATACCATATTTAGACGAAAAAAAAAGATGTAAGAAAAATCTTACATCTTTCAGTGAGCCACTGGGGAATCGAACCCCAGACAACTTGATTAAAAGTCAAGTGCTCTACCATCTGAGCTAGTGGCCCATAATTATATGAGTTATTTATTTGCTAACCCTAGCTGGGCTAGCTGGATTCGAACCAGCGAATGCAGGAGTCAAAGTCCTGTGCCTTAC